>ERZ773060.30-NODE-30-length-87852-cov-591.299_pt1 | contig 87852 bp, 84 predicted proteins | sample MGYA00580628_ERZ773060 | MGnify/ENA primary metagenome ERZ773060 (study PRJEB29015, sample SAMEA2738019) | human oral metagenome | biome: human oral; feature: human-associated habitat; material: dental | place: China | collected 2045 ... | reverse complement strand
CCCCGTGGCAGCACCAGCAAACGCATCACCCGCCCCACGGGCAGAGCCACCGGCCCCGACTCCATCGCCGACGAGAACGGCACAGTCATCCCCACGAGCAGGACCCGACTCGAAGAAGGCCTCCGATCAGCAGGGCTTGACACCTTCTCAACGAGGAGTCCGGATACTGGTTGCATTCTACCAGATGGCTCCAAAGTTCGGGTCATGGACGCAACCAAGCATGCATCACAAAGGGCTAGTTTCACCAATGTCAATAATGGCTTGGTCAGTCCGTTCACGGGCAAGCCATCGAACCCACCCAAGGAGATATCCAATATCACGAAATGGGTTCGCGAGCGCTGCCACATAGAACTTTTTGACTAGTAGGAAGGATCCTCATGAGAGTTGATGAAATGTACCCGGACTTTGAGGAGTGGGCGACTGGCGTGCCTCACTTGTTGATCCAACGTGCATCCATGCAGAATGAGATGCTGCTTCTCGGTGGCCCTGACTGGGATTTTCAGTCGTGGTGCAGTCTTCGCGTCGTCGATGCCGGGGGTGAGCTCTTGTTCGATGACTCGTTGTCCGTTGACCTGCTCGAGGGACCGGGGACTCCAGCTGGTGCCCTGGTGGGCCGTACGGTCATTGAAGTGGTGCCAGATTTCACCATGGACCTGGGAAATCTCACTCTGGTCCTGGACAACAGTATTCGGATCGAGTGCACGGATGACACCGATTTGGATCCATGGAATTTCAGGGTCGGAGAGGATGACTGGGGAGCTTGACTGCGCCCTGACAGTCGGTGGTGGCCGTGTCGCGAACGTGGGTCCGGGAACAAGGGAAGGGAGTGGTGGTCCTGTGCTTTTCGGTGGTCGGCTCGCGCCGTTGACGTTTTCGATTGGTTTCCTCGGTGCGCCGCCGGAGGAGGTGGCGGCTGTTCTGGTCGAGTTCTTCACGAGGGTTCATGACGGCGGGCGGGCCACGGAGCTCGGGGGCTCGTTGGAGGAGAATCTCCTCGAGCTGCAGCCGCTCACCATCGCTTCGCGTCCTCGCATTCTTCTGGCCTCGACGGCTCTGGACGGGTGGACGGCGATGTTCGACGGCCAGGTGAATGGTCAGGGAGTCGCTCAACTGACAGGACTCCTGGCCAGTCAACTGTTGAGGGTGCGCGGGTATTTCGTTGCGTCTGTCCCGCCTGCCGGCAACAGTGGGGGGCCGTTGGGTGCGCGGCAGTTCCACATGTTGGGTCCGGAGACGAAACTCGGGTATGTCCGGACGGTTGATCTGATCGAGAACAATCCTGGACGCTGGTATTTCGAGGCGGGCGGCGAGGTCCAGTCGTTCGAGGATGTGGAGGCGTACGGGCGCCGGCGTCGTCGGGACAGGTTCACGGAGGAGATGCTGGTGGGGTATGCGGCTGCGGTGGGTCTGCGGCCGTGGGACGAGTCGTTCTACCGGAACCCGTCGTATCTGGTCACCAATGCCGCCACGATCCGTTACCCGTTCACCCTTGGGCAGGCCCGTGCCAGGCTGGGGCTGGACGGCTGATCCGTGGCCATCGACGTGGCAGTGCCTCGTCGGTCGCGACGCGGGCCGATGGCTCACCCGGCTTCGAGCCCCTCGCGCCAGCCGCCGGGGAAGGCGCCCGGCGTGATGTCGAGCGTGACGAGCAGCCGCGTGGGGCGGGTCAGCGCCACGTAGAGCACGCGCGGGCCGCCCGGGGCCTCGTCGACGATCTCGTCGGGCGCGACGACCAGCGCCGCGTCGTACTCGAGGCCCTTCGCCTCCAGGGCCGTCACGACGAAGATCCGCTCGGCGTCCCCGAGGCCGAGCGCGACGACCTCGTCGTAGCGGGACGGCGGGACGATGACGCCGACGGTGCCCTCGACCCGCCCGGCCAGCGCCGACACCTGGGCGCGGATCTCCTCGTCGGCGTGCTCCGGGGTGCAGCTGAGCAGCCGGGGTCGCTCACCGGTGCTGCGCACCGCGTTCGGCAGGTCGGCGTCGTCGACGAGCCGGCGGATGTAGGCGCCCGCCAGGGCCATGACCTCGGCGGGGGAGCGGTAGTTCGTCGCCAGCCGGAAGGTGCGGTGCGGGGCCCGTCCGACGAGCTCGCGCATGGCGCGCTCGGTCTGGCCCGCGTCGGGGTAGGAGCTCTGCGCCGGGTCGCCGACGATCGTCCAGCTCGCCTGGGGGCCGCGGCGGCGGATCATGCGCCACTGCATCGGCGTGATGTCCTGGGCCTCGTCGACGAGCACGTGCGAGTAGTTCTCGAGCGGGTCCTCGTCCTCGCGGCGGTCGGTGAGCAGATCCGCGACCGTCACGAGCTCGGCGACGTCCGAGTCCTCCTCGACGAGCAGTCCGGGCTCCTCGTCGACGGCCGCCGGGGCGGGGCCGAGGACGGTGTACAGCTCGTCGAGCAGCGGGACGTCCGAGACGGTCCAGGCCGGCCGCGGCTGGCCGGCCTCGGGCAGGTAGCCGCGCGCGTGGGCCAGCGACTGCGACAGGACGGCCTGCTCGTCGGGGTCGAGCAGCCCGTTGGCCACCTTGGCGAGCACCGACGGCTCGGCCAGACGGGCGAGCGTCTGCTCGGGCCCGACCAGCGGCCACCATGCGTTCAGGAACATCCGCCAGGACGCCTGCCCGGTGACGCGCTCGTCGAACTCCTCGCGCCCCATGTCGGCGAGCTCGGCCGGGCGGCGCTCGTGGAGGGCGTCCAGCAGCATCTCCTCGGCGGCCGGACGGGCCTGGTTCATCGTGCGCTGGCCGAGCACCCGGGTGCGGATGCCCGCGAGGGTGCGCGCGTCCAGCCGCAGGAACTCGCCCTTGACGGCGACCTTGAGACCGCGTGCGGGCTCGGCCGTCAACGGTTCGTGGGCGATGCGGCGCATCAGCCGGGTCATGACCGGCGAGCCCTTGAGGACGGCCGTCTCGGCGTCGTCCTGCCGGTCGGTGCCCACTCCGAGCACGTCCTGGGCCACGCGCCCGACGCTGCGCAGCGCCACGGCGTCCTCGCCGAGGCCGGGCAGGACGCGCTCGATGTAGCGCATGAAGACGTCCGAGGGGCCGACGACGAGCACCCCGCCGCGCTCGAGACGCCTGCGGTGCGTGTAGAGCAGGTAGGCGGCCCGGTGGAGGGCGACGACCGTCTTGCCGGTGCCGGGCCCGCCCGCGATCATCGTGACCCCCTGGTAGGGGGCGCGGATCGCCTCGTCCTGCTCGGCCTGGATCGTCGCCACGATGCTGCGCATGTGCGCGCCGCGGGCCCGCGACAGGGCCGCCATGAGCGCGCCCTCGCCGATGATCACCAGATCCGTCGGCGCCTGCGTGTCGAGCAGGTCGTCCTCGATGCCGATGACCCTGTCGTCGCGGCAGCGCAGGACGCGGCGCCGTACGACGCCCATCGGGTTCGTGGGGGTCGCGCGGTAGAACGCGGACGCCGCCGGCGCGCGCCAGTCGATGACGAGGGGCTCGTACTCGGCGTCGCGCACGCCGATGCGGCCGATGTAGCGGCACTCCTCGTCCTCGCGCAGGTCGAGGCGGCCGAAGACCAGGCCCTCGTGCTCCTCGTCGAGGATCGCCAACCGCTTGGCCGCCTGGTAGGCGAAGGCGTCGCGCTCGAACAGGGCGGTGCTGTTCTCCTCGCGCAGCCAGTCGGCCCGGTCCGAGGTGAAGCGGGCGCGGGACTCGGCCTCGACGCCGCGGGCCTCGGCCTCGGCCTGTCGGAGGGCCTCGTAGACGCGGTCGACGTGCCGCTGCTCGGCGGCCAGTTCGGAGGCGAGGGGCTCTGCTGGATCCAGGTGCTCGGATTCGCTCAACTGCATTCTTCCTCATGGCGGGACCGACCAGGTCCGGTGGCGGGATCGATCAATTCTACTCCGTGCCCCGGGGCGTTTCCCCCAGGGCGGGGCGAGTCATAGACTGGGATCACCGTCGACCCGGTGGTGGATCGACGGACCGAACGCCTGACCAAGGAGGCGTGTGATGCCCCTCTCGAACGAAGAGCAAAGGATGCTCGACGAACTCGAAGCATCGCTCATGGCCGAGGATCCCCGGCTCGCCCGCACGATGGGCACGCCGTCGGAGCGCCGTCCCGTCACCCGTTCGCGGCGCCGGGCCGGTCTCGCCGGGCTCGGCTTCGTCGCCGGCCTGGCCCTCCTGCTCGTCGGCATGCAGACCGTCTGGGTCATCAGCGTCATCGGATTCATCCTCATGCTCTGCTCCGCGATCCTCGCGCTCAACGCCTGGGGCGGCACCGGGGGCTCCAGGAACGTCCCCCGCGCGAAGCCGCCGTCCTCGGGCAGGCAGACCCCCTCCGACCCCTTCATGACGAAGATGGAGGACCGCTGGCGTCGTCGCCAGGACGAGGGCCGCTTCTGAATCACCGCCGGCGGCGCCGTTCAACGAGGAGCGGAGCGGCCGCCTGACACGAACCCCCGCACGGGCGCAGCAGGACCCCCGGGTCTTCCGGACCCGGGGGTCCTGCTGCGCCCGCACTCGGCCGGCCGGGCCGCCGGGAAGGGGTCCCGCGTGTCGAGCGCTCGCTGCGCTCCCCGACCTCGTCATCGCCCCCGGGCCGTCGGCTTCCCGGTCCTGCTGCGCCCGCGCCCGTCGGCGGCCGCCGTTCCCGCTCCTCGTCCGCACCGCCTCCCGACCGTGGTGGGGGCGCTCCCCGCCGCTCCTCGGCCACCGCCGTCCCCGCCCGAGGCCGGCGAGCGACTGCGCATCCGGCATGTACTGCCGGGAACTCCGTCCCTCCGCCCGGGAAGACCGGCATCTGCGGCGGTCACGGGCTCCGACGACGGGACCGTCCCGGCCGGGAGAGGGCAGGAGGGACCCGAATGGCCGAGGGGAGCGTTGAATGCGTCAAATGGAGTGAAATGGAGTATCGTGGAGCACAGTGGAGCAAACGTCCTCGGTCGGCGAGTGAAGGGGGAGGCCCATGTTTCTGGGTACCCACACCCCGAAGCTCGACGACAAGGGCCGGTTCTTCCTCCCGGCGAAGTTCCGCGACGAACTGGCCGGCGGCCTCGTCATCACGCGGTCCCAGGACCGCTGCCTGGCGATCTACCCGATGGCCACCTTCGTCGCCATGACCCGGTCGGTGGGCACCGCCCCGGCGACGCTCAAGCAGGTCCGCGACTTCCAGCGCATGCTGGCGGCCGGGGCGAGCGACGAGGTGCCGGACAAGCAGGGGCGAGTGACGATCCCGGCGACCCTGCGCTCCTACGCGGGGCTCGACAAGGAGATCGTCGTCGTCGGCGCCATCAACAGGGTCGAGGTCTGGGACTGCACCGCCTGGGAGAACTACTCCGCCGCCCAGGAGGACGTCTTCGCCGACATGAACGGAGAGATCCTCGCGGGTGATGCTGATCGCTGACTGCGGCATGCGGCTTCGACCCGGGCTGATCCCCTGGCGCACCTTCCCCGGCGCCAGGTGACCCCGGCTCGGGTTGGAACCGGATGCCGCAGTTCCACTTCGGGGGAGGACGTCATGACCGAGCCGGGCACCGGCGTCGACCCCGCCGCGGTCCACGTCCCGGTGATGGCCGAGGCCGTCGCCGCCCACCTCGCCCCCGCCCTCGGGCGTCCCGGCGCCGTCTACGTCGACGGCACCCTCGGCATGGCGGGGCACGCGAGCCTCGTCCTCGACCGGAACCCGGGCGCCGTCCTGGTCGGCATCGACCGCGACGCCGATGCGCTGGAGCTCGCCGGACGACGCCTGGCCCGGTTCGGCGGCCGCGTCCACCTGGTACGGGCCCGCTTCGACGAGCTCGACCGGGTCCTGGCGGGGGTCGGCGTCGAGCGCATCGACGCCATGCTCCTCGACCTGGGCCTGTCGAGCCTGCAGGCCGACCGCGTCGACCGAGGCTTCGCCTACCGCGTCGACGCCCCGCTCGACATGCGCATGGACACCCGGGGCTCCGTGACGGCGGCCGACGTCCTCAACGGCTACGCCCCCGACGAGCTCGTCCGCGTCCTGCGCGACTACGGCGAGGAGCGCCAGGCCCGGCGCATCGTGCGGGCGGTCGTCGCCGAGCGCGAGCGCGAGCCCTTCACCACCTCCGCCCGTCTCGTCCGGACCATCACCGGCGCCCTGCCGGCGGCGGTGCGGGCACGCCAGGGCGGGCATCCGGCCCGCCGCGTCTTCCAGGCGCTGCGCATCGAGGTCAACGGCGAGCTGGACGCGCTGTCGGGCGTCCTGCCTGTCATGCTGGACCGCATGGATGTGCATGCGCGCGCGGCCGTCCTGGCCTACCACTCGCTGGAGGACCGCATCGTCAAACGGGCCTTCGCCGCGGCCGCCGAGGACGCGGCGCCGCCCGGCCTGCCCGTCGTCCCCGAGCACCTGCGCGCGCGCTTCGCGCTCGTCACCCGCGGCGCCGCCCGGCCCGCCGCCGAGGAGATCGCGCGGAACCCCCGCGCCGCATCGGCCCGGCTGCGCGTCCTCGAGCGCATCCGGCCGGTCGACGGGGGGCGGTGCTGATGTCCGCGCGCAGACCCCGCCGCGCCCGTCCGCGCGTCCTCGTCCCCGACGGCCACGGCGGACGGCGTCTGTCCAACGGCGCCTTCGTCCTGGTGCTCATCGGCATGCTCGGCATCGGCCTGGGCGGCGTGGTCGTCCTGAGCACCCAGATCCAGGACCAGCAGACCCAGCTCGAGCAGCTGCAGAACCAGGCCGAGCAGGCCTCCCACCACGAGGCGGCGCTGCAGGGCGAGGTGGAGAGGCTCAGCACCACGAACTCCCTCGCCTCGATGGCCGCGGCCCTCGGCATGGTGCCGAACACGAACCCCCTCATCGTCCAGATGCCCGACGGTGCGAGTCACGGCACGCCCGTCCCGATGGAGGGCACCGAGATGCCCGGGGTCGCCGTCCCGACGGCCGGCGCCCCGTCCGGCGGACCGTCGGCCGGCTCCTCCGCGTCGGCGTCGTCCAGCGCCCCGGCGTCGTCCCCGACGGGCTCCGGGCCCGCTCCGAGCCCCCAGGCGAGTGGCTGATGGGCTCCTCCCGTCCCCGCTCCCACTCGTCCCGCCCGTCGGCCGCGCGCGGGGGCGGCCGACGTCCCCCGTCGGGGCGTCCGGCCGGCTCGTCGGCCCACGGTCCGCGCCGGGGCTCGACCACCCTCCGGGTGCGCATCGCCATGGGCCTCATCGTCGTGCTCACCCTCGCCCTGGCGGCCCGGGCCTTCCAGCTGCAGGGGCTCGACTCGGCGGCCAACGCCCAGGCCGCGGCCGAGAAGATGACCCACACCCGCACGATCAAGGCCACCCGCGGTGCGATCCTCGACCGCAACGGCGAGGTGCTGGCCAGCACCCAGCCGGCGGTGAAGGTCATCGCCGACCCCACCGCGATCAGCGCCAACGGGTACAACACCGGCGGCCTGACCGACGAGCAGGCGGCCGACCTGGCCGAGCGCACCCCCCACCAGATCGCCGAGGTCCTCGTCAACTTCCTCGGCGGCGCGACCACCGACTACCTCCCGGCCCTGACCCGCACGACCAACGACGACGGCTCGGCCGACCAGTACGAGGTGCTCGAGGAGAGGGTGAGCGCCGACACCTACGAGCAGCTCCACCAGGCCCTCGACGAGGCCACCGACGTGCTGGGCAACAAGGGCCTCTACGGCATCACGAGCGAGGACGACCCGATCCGGGTGTACCCCTCGGGCACGCTCGCCTCGAATGTCGTCGGCTTCGTCAACTCCGAGGGGGCCGGCGCGGGGGGCTTCGAGTACTACGCCGACGCGCAGCTCGCCGGCGCCGACGGCTTCGAGCAGTACGAGTCGGGCCAGTACGGCCGCATCCCGCTCGCCGACAACACCCTCAAGGACGCGACCGACGGCACCACCTACACGCTGACGATCGACTCCGAGCTCCAGTACACGGCCCGGCAGCTGCTCGCCTCCCAGGCCGCCGAGTACAACGCGCTGAGCGCCTCGACGGTCGTCATGAACGCCAAGACGGGCGAGATCCTCGCCCTGGCCACCACGCCCGGCTACGACTCGAACGCCCCGGGCGCGGCCGACGCCGACGACCTGGGCAACCGGGCCATCACCGAGGCCTACGAGCCCGGCTCGGTCGCCAAGGTCTTCACCAACGCGGCGCTCTTCGACCAGGGCCTGGCCGACCCCGACACGAAGGTCGAGGTCCCCGCCTCGCTCGCCTCGGGGGACGGCGAGATCAAGGACGCCGACAGGCACGCCGACACGAAGCACTACACGGCCCGCGGGGTCTTCTACCACTCCTCGAACATCGGCTCGGCGCTCCTGCTGCGCCAGATGGACGCCGCCGCCTACCGGCAGTACATGGCCGGCTTCGGCTTCGGCGCCGCCAGCGGCATCGAACTGCCCGGCGAGACCGACGGCTACCTGCCGGACGCGTCGATGCCCGACTACACGCGCGACAACATGGCGTTCGGCCAGGGCTTCTCGGCCAACGCCGTCCAGATGGCCGCCGCGCTCGCCGCCGCGACCAACGGCGGCGTCTACCACCGCCCGACGATCATCGCCGGGGCCACCGGCGCCGACGGAGCCGCGGTGCCCCTGCCGGAGCGGAGCTCCCGGAGGGTCATCTCGGAGCGGGCCAGCGGCCAGGTGCGGGACCTCATGGAGGCGGTCACCGCCGGAGGAACGGGCCAGCAGGGACGGATGATCTCCGGCTACCGGATGGGCGGCAAGTCGGGCACGGCCCAGGTGATCGACCAGACGACCGGCCAGTACGACGCGCACCGCTACATGTCGTCCTATGTGACCGTCGCCCCGATCGAGGACCCGCAGATCCTCGTCTACACCGTCGTCGAGGTGCGGGACCAGTACGGCGGCACGGTTGCCATGCCGACCTCCCGCATGCTCATGTCGGCGGCGCTGCCGCGCTACGGTGTTCTCCCGAGTGCTGAGGTCCCGATCGACACCGAACCCCTGGAGTACGAGCCGTGATGAGTGCACCTGCGCCCGAGAGCAGCGAACGCGCCCTGCGTCCGTCCGCCGTCCGACCCCGACGGCTGGACGAGCTCGCGACCGGGCTCGGCCTGCGCGTGCCGGCCGACGCCGGCGGCACGGTCCTCGTCGACCTCACCCTCGACTCCCGGCAGGTCGGGCCCGGCTGCCTGTACGTCGCCCTGCCCGGCACTCGCACCCACGGTGCGCGCTTCACCGCCCAGGCCGCCGGGGCCGGGGCGGCGGCCGTCCTCACCGACGACGAGGGCGTCGCGCTCGCGGCCGGCTCCGGCGTCCCCGTCGTCGTCGCCGACTCCCCGCGGGTGGCGATGGCCCATCTCGCCGCTCGCCTGTTCGGCGATCCCTCGCGCGGGCTGCTCATGGTCGGGGTCACCGGCACCAACGGCAAGACGACGACCGCCTTCCTGCTCGAGGCCGCCCTGCGCGCGGCCGGGCACCGGGTCGGCACGATCGGCACCATCGGCTTCCGCCTGGACGGGCGCGCCCTGTCCAGCCCCCGCGGCACCGTGACGACGCCCGAGTCCTGCGACCTGCAGGGGCTGCTGGCCGCCATGGCCGAGCGGGGCGCCGACGCGGTGGCGATGGAGGTCAGCTCGCACGCCCTCGCGTTCGACCGGGTCACCGGGGTGCGCTTCGACGCCGCCGCCTTCACGAACCTCGGGCGGGACCATCTCGACTTCCACCGGACGCAGGAGGCCTACTTCGAGGCGAAGGCCCGGCTCTTCGCCCCGGACATGACCCGCCGCGCCGTCGTCAACGCCGACGACGAGTGGGGCCGCGTCCTCGCCGAACGGGTGCGGGCCGCCGGCGGCGTCGACCTGGCCACCTTCGGCTTCGGCGCCGGCGCCGACTACCGGGTGCTGGGCTTCGAGGGCACCGCGTCCGGCGGGGAGCACGTCGAACTCGACGCGGCGGGCCGCCGCCTGGACTTCGACATCGCCCTGCCCGGGCGCTACAACGTCGCCAACGCCGCCACCTGCGCGGCCATGCTGGACCTGTGCGGCGTCGACCTCGACGCCGCCCTGCCTGGTCTCGCGGCGGCCCAGGTCCCCGGGCGCATGCAGCGGGTCCCGCTGCCCGCCCCGGCCCCGCGCATCTACGTCGACTTCGCCCACACGCCCCAGGCGGTGGCCTCCGCGCTGGCCGCGGTGCGCGGCCGCACGATCGCCGTCGTGGGCGCCGGGGGCGACCGCGACCGGGCCAAGCGCGAGCCGATGGGCCGGATCGCGGCCCAGCACGCGGACGTCGTCGTCGTCACCGACGACAATCCCCGCACCGAGGAGCCGGCGAGCATCCGGGCCGCCGTGCTGGCGGGCGCGCGCAGCATCGGCCGGGCCGAGGTCATCGACGGCGGCGACCGCCGCAGCGCGATCGCCCGGGCCCTGGCGCTGGCCGGCCCCGACGACGCCGTGGCCGTGCTGGGCAAGGGCCACGAGACGACGCAGGAGGTCGACGGGGTGCGCCACCCCTTCGACGACACGGCGGTGATCGCCCAGGAGTGGGCGCGGCTGCGCGCGGGCGCCGCCGAGGACGACGGGGTGCGCCCCGGCGGCGTGCCGGAGGGGAACTGACGTGCGGGTCACCAGCGCACAGCGCCTCGCGCGGCTCCTGGCGGCCGCGGGCATCGAGCCGTCCGTCGTCGGCGACGGGCAGGTCCCGGTCGGCCCCGACGTCGTCATCGACAACCGCGCCGCCACGGCCGGCTCCCTGTTCATCGGCCTGCCGGGGGAGCGCGTCGACGGCGCCGACTTCGCCGCGGCGGCGGCCGAGCGGGGCGCCGCCGCGGCCGTCGTCGGCCACGACGTCGGGGCGCCGCTGACGCGCCTCGTCGTCCCGGACCCCGCGGCGGCGCTGGCCGCTCTGGCCCGCGCGCTCGTCGACGTCGAGGACCGGCGCGGTATGACGACCCTCGCCATCACCGGCTCCAGCGGCAAGACCTCGACGAAGGACCTGCTGGCCCAGGTGCTCGAGCGCCTCGGCCCCACCGTCAGCCCGGACGGCAACCACAACAACGAGATCGGCGTCCCCCTCACCGCCTGCGGCGTCGACGAGCGCACCCGCTTCCTCGTCGCCGAGATGGGCGCCCGGGGGATCGGCCACATCAGGACGCTGTGCGCGATGGTCCCGCCGCGCATCGCCGCCGTGCTCAACATCGGCACCGCCCATCTCGGCGAGTTCGGCAGCCGGGAGGCGATCGCCCGGGCCAAGGTCGAGATCCTCGAGGCCCTGCCCGCTGACGGCTGGGCGGTCCTCAACGACGACGACCGGCTCGTCGCGGCCATGGCCGGGCGCACCGGTGCCCGCATCGCCCGCTGGTCGGTCGCCGGCCGGCCGGCCGGCGACGCCGAGCTGGCCGTCTGGGCCGAGGACATCGCCCTCGACGCGCTCCAGCGCGGCGCGTTCACCCTGCACGCCCTGCGCGAGGGCGTCCACGGCCGGGTCCCGGTGCGCCTCGGGCTCGTCGGCGCCCACCAGGTCCCCAACGCCGCCGCCGCCGCCGCCATGGCACTGGCCGCGGGGGCCCCGCTCGGCTCCGTCGGTGCGGCGCTCAGCGGAGCCCGCACCCGCTCGCCGCTGCGCATGGAGCTGGTCGAGACCGCCCGCGGCGCGGCGATCGTCAACGACTGCTACAACGCCAACCCCGATTCGACGGCCGCCGCGCTGCGCGCCGTCGCGGCCATGGGCGCGGCGCGCCGGGCCGAGCGGCCGGACGCCCGGGTCATCGCCGTGCTCGGCGACATGGCCGAGCTCGGCCCCGACGCCGACGCCCTGCACCGGGACATCGGCGCGCTCGCCGCCTCGCTCGGCTACGACGAGCTCGTCGCCGTCGGCGAGCACGCCGGCGCGCTCGTCGCCGGCGCGACCGCCGCCGGGCCCGGGACCAACGCCCGGGCGGCGGACAAGGCGGATGTCGCCGGGTCACTAGAGTTGGGCGCGGGCGATGTCGTGCTCGTCAAGGCCAGTCGCGTGCTGGCGCTCGAGGATGTCACCGCACAGCTCATCGACCGTGACGAGGAAGGTACTGCGCGATGATCACGATTCTCTCGGCGGCGATCATCGCCATGGCCGCCACACTCGTGGGCACCCGTTACTTCATCGTCCTGCTCGTGCACCGCGGCTACGGCCAGTTCATCCGCGACGACGGCCCCACGAGCCACCGCACCAAGCGGGGCACGCCCACCATGGGCGGCGCCGTCGTCATCCTCGCCGTCGTCCTCGCCTACTTCCTGGCGCACCTCATCTCCCGCTCCTCGGTCACGGTCTCCGGGCTGCTCGTGCTCGCCGTCTTCGTCGCGACGGGCCTCGTGGGCCTCCTGGACGACTGGACGAAGATCTCCAAGCAGAGATCCCTCGGCCTCACGCCGCGCGGGAAGATGATCGGGCAGGGCCTCATCGGCGTCCTGTTCGGCGTCGCCTCCCTGCTGTTCCCCGCCGCCGCCGACCCCCAGGTCGCCAAGAACGTCGGCGCCCGCCCCGCCACCGTCGCGATCTCGCTCGTCCACGACATCGACTGGCTCCGCCTGCCCGTCGTCGTGGCGATCATCTGGATGACCCTGCTCATCACCGCCGGCTCCAATGCCGTCAACCTCACCGACGGGCTCGACGGCCTGGCCACCGGCGCCTCGACGATGGTCTTCGCCGCCTACGCCCTCATCAGCATCTTCCAGGCGAACCAGTGGTGCGTCACCGGCGGCAACCACGGCCCGCGCTGCTTCACGGTGCGCGACCCGAACGACCTGGCGGTGGTGTCGATCGCTCTGGCGGGCGCCTGCTTCGGCTTCCTGTGGTGGAACGCCAAGCCGGCGAAGATCTTCCTGGGCGACACCGGCTCGCTGGCGCTCGGCGCCGCGATGGCCGCCCTGTCGATCTACACCCGCACCGAGCTGCTGCTCATCGTGCTCGGCATGCTCTTCGTCATCGAGACCGCCTCGGTGATGATCCAGGTGAGCTACTTCAAGCTCTCGCACGGCAGGCGCGTGTTCAAGATGGCCCCGCTCCACCACCACTTCGAGATGGTCGGCTGGGACGAGGTCACGGTGGTGATCCGCTTCTGGATCATCTGCGGGGTGTGCGTGGCCGTGGCCCTCGCACTGTTCTACGGCGGCTGGATATGGGGTTGGTGACATCGTGAAGGACTGGATGGCCGGTGCCGACAGGACCAGCCCGTGGGGGAGGGCCCATGCCGTCGTCGCGGGCCTGGGCACCTCCGGGTACGCCGCAGCCGACGCGCTGCTCGAGCTGGGCGCCTCCGTCACCGTCCTCGACGACGGCGACGACGAGTCGCTGCACGAGCACGCCCGGATCCTCGAGGCCCTCGGCGCGCGAGTGCGCCTCGGCCCCGGCTCGAGCGCGCGGTTGCCCGACGGCGCCGACGTCGTCATCACCTCGCCCGGCTGGCGCCCCGACTGGCCGCTGCTCGCCCAGGCCGCCGGGGCGGGCGTGCCGATCTGGGGCGAGCCCGAGCTCGCCTGGCGCCTCGTGCCCGCCGGCCGCTCGATCGCCTGGCTGGGGATCACCGGCACCAACGGCAAGACGACCACGACGCAGATGCTCGACTCGATGCTGCGGGCCGGAGGCTTCCGCTCCGCGGCCGTCGGCAACATCGGCCGTCCGATCATCGAGGCCATCAACGATCCGGCCGACTACGAGGTCCTCGCGGTCGAGCTGTCGAGCTTCCAGCTGCACTGGTCGCCCTCGCTGGCCCTCCACTCGGCCGCGGTCCTCAACCTCCACGCCGACCACCTCGAGTGGTACGACTACGCCGGCGACACCGCGGCGGCGATGGCCGCCTACGGCGCCGACAAGGCGCGCATCCTCCACGGCGTGCACCACGCATGCGTCTACAACGCCGCCGAGCCGGCCACCCGCGGGATGGTCGCCGACGCCGACGTCGTCGAGGGGGCCCGCGCCATCGGCTTCACCCTCGGCGTCCCGCAGGTCGCGCAGCTGGGCGTCGTGGACGACCAGCTCGTCGACCGCGCCTTCATCGCGCAGCGCCAGACCTCGGCCCTGCCGCTCGCATCGCTCGACGACGTCCGGCCCTACGCCCCGCACAACGTCGAGAACGCCCTCGCCGCGGCCGCCCTGGCCCGCAGCTTCGGCGTCGCGGCGCCGGCCGTCGGCCAAGGGCTGCGCGAGCTCGACCTCGGCGGACACCGCATCGAGACGGTCGCCGAGGCCGGCGGGGTGCGCTGGGTCGACGACTCCAAGGCCACCAACCCGCACGCGGCGAACTCCTCGATGCGCGCCTTCGAGCACATCGTGTGGATCGCCGGGGGCCAGGCCAAGGGCACCTCGTTCGGCGGGCTCATCGACGCCCACCGGGAGCGGCTGCGCGGCGTCGTCCTGCTGGGCGCCGACCGCCGGCTCATCGCCGACGCCCTCGCCGAGCACGCCCCCGAGGTCCCGGTCGTCGTCCTCGACGGCACCGACACCGCGCTCATGGCCGAGGCCGTGCGCCGCGCCGCCGCGATGGCCGTCCCCGGCGACACGGTCCTCATGGCCCCCGGCTGCGCCTCGAAGGACATGTGGCCCGGCTATGCGCAGCGCGGCGACGACTTCGCCGCCGCCGCCCGCGCCGTGACCGCTCGGGGCGCCTGACATGGCCGCCTCCCGCGGGCGCCGGAGGGGCCCGCGCACCGAGCCGAGCGGTCTGAGCGCCGAGCTGCTGGGCGAGGCGGTCGCCCGGCCCAGCGCCGACTACTACCTCGTGCTGTCGTGCGTCGGGCTGCTCCTCGGCCTCGGCGTGCTCATGGTGCTCAGCTCCTCGTCCGTCTACGCCGCCGAGAACCTGGGCGACTCGTACTACTTCCTCCGCCGCCACCTCCTCTACCTGGCCGTCGGCCTCGTGCTCGCCTGGCTCGTCTCGCGGCGCAGCGAGCGGGCACTGGGGGTGCTCGGTTGGCTGCTCGTGGGCGCCATGATCATCGCCGAGCTGCTCGTCGTGTTCACTCCGCTGGGCGACGCCGCCGACGGCGCCTCGAACAAGGGCAACCGCAACTGGCTCAGCCTGGGTCCGCTCAGTCTGCAGCCCTCCGAGTTCGCCAAGATCGGTCTCGTCCTGTGGGCGGCGAGCATCTTCGCGACCAAGCGCAGGAACCTGGGCCGGGCCAAGGATCTCCTCTTCCCGGTCGTCCTCGGCTTCGTCGTCATCATCGGCCTCGTCGTCGTCGGCGGCCACGACCTCGGTACGGGCGTCATCCTCCTGGCGATCATGCTGGCGGTGTACTGGTTCATCGGGGCCCCCTGGCAGCTGCTCGTCGCATTCCTCGCCGCGGCCGTCCTGCTCGTCGCCGCCCTCGTCGTCACGAGCCCGGGGCGGATGCAGCGCATCGGGGCCCTCCTGTCGGGCTCGGGCGCGGTCGGCGACTCCGAGCAGCCGCTCAACGCCGTCTACGCGCTGGCCACCGGCGGCTGGTGGGGCGTCGGGCTGGGCCGCAGCCGCGCCAAGTGGGGCGGACTCTACGACGGCGCCCTCAACGACTACGTCTTCGCGGTGCTCGGCGAGGAGATGGGCCTGCTCGGTACGATCGTCGTGATCGGCCTGTTCCTGAGCCTCGGCCTGGTCGGCATGCGCATCGCGAATCGCAGCACGCGCGTCTTCTGGCGCATGGCCGCCGCCTCGGTGACGGCCTGGCTGCTCATCCAGGCGGTGCTCAACGTGGCCGTGGCGATGAGGATGTTGCCGGTCATGGGCGTGCCGCTGCCGTTCATCAGCTACGGCGGCTCCTCGCTCATCGCCGATCTCGTGGCGGTGGGGGCCCTGCTGGCCGCCGCCCGCCACGAGCCGGAGGCGGCGGCCGCCTTGAAGCGCCGGGGCGCGCCCGCCCGGGGGAGGGCCGTGCGCGTCACCTCAGTGGTCGACGGAAAGGGACGATGATGGTCAACGTCGTGCTGGCGGGTGGCGGGACGGCCGGGCACACCTCGCCGCTCATCGCCACGGCCGAGCAGTTGAGGAGCCTCGACCCGGGCGGGACGGTGGTGTGCATCGGCACGCCCAAGGGCCTGGAGACCCGCGTCATTCCCGAGGCGGGCCTGGAGCTGCGCCTCATCCCGCCGGTGCCGATGCCGCGCCGGCTCACCGGCGAGCTGGTCAAGGTGCCGTTCCGGCTGCGACGGGCGGTCCGCCGGGCGGGACGGGTCCTCGACGACGTCGGCGCCGACGTCGTCGTCGGCTTCGGAGGCTACGTCTCGATGCCCGCCTACCTGGCCGCCCGCCGCCGGCGCGTCCCCGTGGTCATCCACGAGCAGAACGCACTGCCGGGCCTGGCCAACCGCGTGGCCGCCCGCTTCGCCGCGGCCGTGCTCACCTCCTTCCCCGGCACGCCGCTGCCCGGCGCCCGCCAGGTGGGGCTGCCGGTGCGCGCCGCCATCACCGAGCTCGCCGAGCAGGGCAGGGCCTCGCGACGGGCCGCCGCCCGCGCCGAGTACGGCCTGCGCGGGGATCTTCCCGTGCTGCTCGTCTCGGGCGGCTCCTCGGGCGCCCGCTCCATCAACACCGCGGTCGTCGCGGCCCGCGACGACCTGCTGGGCGCAGGCATCCAGGTGCTCCACGTGCTCGGCATGAAGAACTTCCACGACGACGAGACCGTCGTCGACGGCTCCACCGGCGCCGGCTACCATCCGCTGGCCTACGTCGACGACATGGAGAACGCCTACGCGGCCGCCGACTTCATGCTGGCCCGCTCCGGCGCCGGCACCGTCGTCGAGACGGCCACGGTCGGCCTGCCGGCCCTCATGGTGCCGCTGCCGATCGGCAACGGCGAGCAGGCGCGCAATGCGAGGCCCCTCGTCGAGGCGGGCGCGGCCCTCGTCGTGCCCGATGACGAGCTCGACCGCGACCGCCTCGTCGGCGAGCTCCTCCCCGTCATGCTGGACGCCGGGCGTCTCGCACGGATGGGCGCCGCGGCCCAGAGGATCATGCCGCCCGGCGCCGCCCGGCGCGTCGCGGGGATCGTGCTCGAGGAGGCCGGCCGTGACGCTGCGTGAACCCGTCGAGCTCGTCGCCCCCGACCGCTTGGGCGCACTGCACCTCATCGCCATGGGCGGCACCGGCATGAGCGGCATCGCCCTCGGCTACCACGAGCTCGGCATCCCGGTCAGCGGCTGCGACCGGACCGACTCGCCGGCCCTGCGGCACCTCGCCGAGCTGGGCATCGAGACCCACGTCGGCCACGACCCCGCCCAGCTGGAGGGGGTGAGCACCGTCGTCGTGTCGAGCGCCATCCCCCCCGACAACGTCGAGCTCGTCGCGGCCCGCCGGGCCGGGCTGCGGGTGTGGCACCGCAGCACGGCGCTGGCCGCCCTCATGCTCGGGCACCGGGGCGTCTCGGTCGCCGGCACCCACGGCAAGACGACGACCAGCGCGATGGTCGCCACGATGGTGGCCGCCGCCGGGGCCGATCCCAGTTACGTCGTCGGCTCGCCGCTCGTCACGACGGGGGAGTCCGCCCGCATCGGCCGCGGCGCCCCCTTCATCGTCGAGGCCGACGAGTCGGACGGCTCCTTCTGGCAGTACCCGACGAGCATCGCCGTGATCACCAACATCGAGGCCGACCACCTCGACAACTGGGGCACCCCCGAGCGCTACGCGGACGGCTTCGCCCGCTTCGCCACGGCCGAGCGGGTCGAGCGGGTCGTCATCAACGGCGACGACCCGGGGGCGAGGGCGCTGGCCGAGCGGCTGCGCGCGGATCCGGCGGTGCGCGCCGGGGTCATCACCTACGGGGAGTCCGCCGGCGTCGACGCCCGGCTGACCGACGTCTCGTCCGCCGGCATGACGGCCCGGGCGCGCCTCGACCACGACGGCCGCGAGCACGGGCTCGAGCTCGCGGTGCCCGGTCGGCACAACCTGTGGAACGCCGCCGCCGCCTTCGTCGTCGGCGAGCTGCTGGGTCTGGACGCCGACGCGCTGCTGGCCGGCGCGCGCTCCTTCGCCGGCACCAGCCGCCGTTTCCAGCTCGTCGGGTCGGTCGCGCTCGACGGCGGCGATGTCACCGTCGTCGACGACTACGCCCACCACCCCACCGAGATCGCCAGGGCCCTGGAGGCCGGGCGCGGGGCGGCCGGCGGGGGGCGCCTCATCGCCTGCTTCCAGCCCCATCTGTTCAGTCGCACCCGCATCTTCGCCGAGGAGTTCGGCCGGGCGCTGGCCGCGGCCGACCTGGTCGTCCTCACCGACGTCTACCCGGCGAGGGAGGAGCCGGAGCCGGGCGTCACCGGCGAACTCGTCGTCGACGCGGCCCGGGCCGCCGGCGCCGACGTCCGGTACGTTCCCGACAAGACCGGGCTGCCCGCCGCCCTCGCCGACCTGGTGCGCGGCGGCGACCTCGTCATGACGCTCGGCGCAGGCGACATCACCCGCGTCGGACCGGCCCTGCTCGAGCGGTTGGGGGCGTCCCGGTCATGAGCGCCGAGCTCGACCAGGCGCTGCGGGTGCGTCAGCGCGCCCGGGCCCGCCGACGCACCCGGCGGTTCGCCGCCGTCGCCGTCGGGCTCCTCGTCGTCGCCGCGCTCGCCTGGCTCGTCGGCTTCTCGCCGGTGCTCGTCGTCCGCGACGTCGAGGTCACCGGCACCGTCCTCACCCCGGTCGACGACGTGCGGGCCGCAGCGGCCGTGCCCGCCGGCGCCCCGCTCGCCCGCCTCGACGGCGCCGCGGTCACCGGCCGCGTCGAGCAGCTGGCGACCGTCGCCGACGCGCGGCTCGTGCGCTCCTGGCCGAGCACCGTGCGGATCGAGGTCACCGAGCGCTCCGCCGTCTACCAGATCGACGCCGGCGGCGGCTACGGGCAGGTCGACTCCTCCGGCGTCGTCTTCACCACGAGCCCCGAGCGCTCAGCCGTCCCCGTCGCCGCGCTCGCCGACGCCGGTGACCAGGGGCTGCGGGCCGCCGTGGCCGCCGCGACGAGCGCCCTGCCCCAGGACGTGCGCGAGCGCCTCGGCTCGGTCAGCGCCGGCTCGGTGGACTCGATCAGCTTCCTCCTCGACGGCGGCACCACGATCTTCTGGGGCGGCGCCGAGCAGTCCGCCGAGAAGGCCTCGGTCATCGAGGTGCTGCTCGCCCGGGGCGGAGACTATACGACGTACGACGTCTCCGCGCCCTCCCGCCCGGCCGCCTCCTGAGCCGTCGTGCGGGTCCGGTCCGCGGCCGGGTGGGAGGGCCCGGAGCGCTCCGATTCAATGTCTCGACCACAGGTTCAGACTCTGGACGGAACACGCCGGGCCGTTGGACTAAGCCACCGGCCTTCCATAGCCTGAGCATGCACTTCCTGCAGGGCACTGTGCGGGTGCATTCGATCAAGCATGTCGGTACAGCGGGGCAGGCGCGGCCAGCTCCCCGAGAAATGAGGCGGACTCCCGTGGCAACTGCGTCCCAGAACTACTTGGCGGTCATCAAGGTTGTGGGCGTCGGCGGCGGTGGTGTCAATGCCGTCAACCGCATGATCGAGGACGGTCTCAAGGGCGTCGAGTTCATCGCCGTGAACACCGACGCGCAGGCGCTGCTCATGAGCGACGCCGACGTCAAGCTCGACATCGGCCGCGAGCTCACGAGGGGTCTCGGCGCGGGCGCGAACCCCGAGACCGGGCGCCAGGCGGCCGAGGACCACGCCGACGAGATCGAGGAGACCCTCAAGGGCGCCGACATGGTCTTCGTCACCGCTGGCGAGGGCGGCGGCACCGGCACCGGCGGCGCGCCCGTCGTCGCGAAGATCGCCCGCTCGCTGGGCGCCCTCACCATCGGCGTCGTCACCCGCCCGTTCCGCTTCGAGGGCAAGCGCCGCGCCCGCCAGGCCGACGAGGGCATCGGACGCCTGTCCGAGGAAGTCGACACGCTCATCGTCATCCCGAACGAGAAGCTGCTCGAGATGACCGACCGCCAGATGTCGATCCTGGACTCCTTCAAGCAGGCCGACCAGGTGCTCATGCAGGGCGTCTCCGGCATCACCGACCTCATCACCACGCCCGGCCTCATCAACCTCGACTTCGCCGACGTGAAGTCCGTCATGAAGGACGCCGGCTCCGCGCTCATGGGCATCGGCTCGGCCCGCGGCGAGGACCGCGCCCGCACCGCCGCCGAGCAGGCCATCAACAGTCCGCTGCTCGAGGCCACCATCGACGGCGCCAAGGGCGTTCTCCTCTCGATCGCCGGCGGCTCCGACCTGGGCCTGTTCGAGGTCTCCGAGGCCGCCGACCTCATCGAGGAGGCCGCCGCCGACGACGCCAACATCATCTTCGGCACCGTCATCGACGACGCCCTGGGCGACGAGGTGCGCGTCACCGTCATCGCCGCCGGCTTCGACAGCGACCAGGGACCCCAGTCCGTCCCGGTGCGCCGTCCCGCCGAGGCGGGCCGCCAGCCGTCCCGCCCCTCCGAGCAGCCGTCCCGCCCGGCGTCCGCCCAGCCCGAGCAGGCGCGCCGCCCGGCCGCCCGCACGCCCTTCTCGACGCCGGCCCCCGTCGAGAACGAGGAGCCCACGCGCCGCACCGGCGTCCAGTCCGAGCAGGCCGTCCTGCCGCCCGATGACGACGAGCTGGACATCCCCGACTTCATGAAGTGAGCCCCCGGTGTTCGCCTTCCTGAGCGAGCCCTCCTCCGACGATCGCGCCGGTGGCGTCGGCTTGGCCTTCACCGACCGTGAGGGCGGGTCCTCCGTCGGCGCGTTCGCGTCCCTCAACCTCGGGCGCACCGGCGAGGACGAGCCGGCCGCGCTGCGCGCCAACATGGCGGCCCTGCGCGCCCGGCTCTCGCTGGCGCCGATCAGCTTCGTCCACCAGGTGCACGGCGTGACCGTGCGGACGCTCACCCGCGCCGAGCTGCCGGGCCCCGACACCTGGCTGGGGGACAGGGTCCCCGGGCAGGCCCCGCTGGCCAGCGCCGACGCCCTCGTCACGGACCTTCCGGGGGCGCCACTGGCCATCCGCGTGGCCGACTGCGTGCCCGTCCTGCTCGCCGACGTCGGCGCCGGCGTCATCGGCGCCGCCCACGCGGGGCGGCGGGGTCTGCTGGCCGGCGTCCTCGCCGCGACGACGGCCCGCATGCGCGAGCTCGGGGCCGTGCGCATCCGCGCCTGGATCGGGCCGCACATCTGCGGCGACTGCTACGAGGTCCCCGCCCGGATGCGGGACGAGGCGTGCGCGATCATCCCCGAACTGGCGGCGACGACGGGCTGGGGGACCCCCTCGCTCGACCTCGGCGCCGGGGCGCGGGCGGTGCTCGAGCGCGAGGGCGTCGCCGTCGAGCGCCACGACCCGTGCACGCGGACGAGCCCGGCCCTGTTCAGCCATCGGCGGGACAACGGCCTGACCGGCCGGCAGATCGGCCTGATCTGGCGCGCCGGGCGGGGCGGTCGTTCCGCTCGCACAGCCCGAGCAGGTACCCTAATCCCAGCCGTGTCATTCGCGGACGATCGCGACGTGGTCAGGGGGCGCGGCCGCTCAGAGGGGGAATCGGCATGCCGGGAGCGATGAAGAAGGCCGCCGTGTGGCTGGGCCTTGTCAGCGACGACCGTTTCGACGAGGAGCGCGCCGAGGCGACCGACTACACCGACTCGGTCTACGCCGACCCGGCGGACGAGGAGTCCGTCCAGGTCTCCACCGTCACGCGGCTGCCCGAACGCCGCACCAGGCCGGCCCAGGTCGGCGCGCGCGAGCATCGGCAGACGGCGGGCGCCCACGAGCACCGGCAGGCGTCCACCGGGGCGCGGGAGCACCAGCACCGCGACGACGACGAGGCGGAGGAGTCGCAGCCCGCGGACCTGGCGCGCATCATCTCGGTGCGTCCGCGCACCTACAACGAGGCGCGCACCATCGGCGAGAGCTTCCGCGAGGGCACCCCCGTCATCATGAACCTCACCGACATGGACGACGCCGACGCCAAGCGCCTCGTCGACTTCGCGGCGGGCCTCATCTTCGGGCTGCGCGGCTCCATCGAGCGCGTCACGAGCAAGGTCTTCCTGCTCAGCCCGCACAACGTCCACGTCACCGCCGAGGACAAGCAGCGGCTGGCCAGCCCCAACTTCTTCAACCAGAGCTGAGCGGCCCGTGCTCGTCCTCGCCCGTCTCCTCTCGTTGCTGTGCAGCCTGTACCTGTGGGTGCTCATCGCGCGCATGATCCTCAGCTGGATCCCCCTGCTCGCACCGGGTTTCCGGCCCCGGGGCGCGCTGGCGGCGGTCTTCGAGGCGATCTGCACGGTCACCGACCCCCCGATCGATTTCGTGCGGCGCTACGTCAAGCCGATCAGGCTCGGCACCGTCGGGCTCGACATCGCATTCATGGTTGTCTTCCTCGCCGTCCTGGTGCTCCAGAGGGCGGTGTGGTGGCTGCTGTGAGAGTCTCAACCAGAAGTTGAGTTTTGAGCCCCCGACTGCCCCTGTCGCGGCCGAGCAGGGTAGCCTCAAGGACTGTCCCCGCAGTTGCGGGCAGGAGTAGGAATCAACGCACCGAGGTTTGGAGCGCACAAATGACGCTGTCCCTTGACGAGGTTCGCAGTATCCGTTTCCCCATGGCCCGCAAGCCCAATGAGGACGGCTACCGCGCCAGCTCTGTCGACAAGTTCATGGACGAGCTCGAGATCAGTTACGCAGATCTGGTCAACGAGAACGAGAAGCTCAAGGCGAATGCCGGGGCCGGCGAGGAGAACGCCAGGCTCACCCAGCAGACCAACCAGCTGGGCGCCCAGGTCTCGAGCCTCGGCCAGGAGAACGAGCAGCTGCGCGCCCAGCTGAACGAGCTCCGTTCGGCCTCCGACCAGGGCTCGGCCGCCTCGGCCCAGCTGGCCGGCGAGAATGATCAGCTGCGCGCCCAGATCGCCGAGCTCCAGGCCCAGTTGCAGGCCGCCCAGAGCGCTCCCGCCTCGGCGGCGGCCGCCTCCGGCGAGCCGCAGCGCGTCGTCGTCACCGCGGCCCAGGAGGCCGGCCCGTGGGCCGCCCGCCTGCTCGAGATGAGCACCCATGAGGCCGATCAGCTCATCGAGGAGGCCAACCGTCAGGCCGACCAGGTGCGCGCCGATGCCGAGGCCGACGCCGATCGGACCCGCGCCGATGCCCGCGTCCAGGCCGAGCAGCTCGTCGAGGAGGCCACCCAGAAGGCCGCCCGTCTCGACTACGAGGCCCGCAACACCGCCGACCGCGTCACCGCCGAGGCCCATGAGAACGCCAGGCGTCTCATCGACGAGGCCCAGCAGCGCGCTGATGCCCTCGACGGGGAGGTCGCGAGCAAGCGCACCGAGCTGCTGAGCGCCCTCGAGTCCGAGCGCGACAACCTCACCGCCTCGGTGAGCCAGCTGCGCGGTTTCGAGTCGGAGTATCGCGCCAATCTGACCAGCCAGATCCAGAACCATCTCGAGAGCCTCCAGAACCTGTCCCTGGCCCCCCAGGCCAGTGGCCAGACCCCCCGCCTCGACGCCCTGATGAACAACCAGGGCTGAGCGGTCCTCCTGAGATGCGCCGGGCAGCCGACGACGGTGTACCGTCGTCGGCTGCTGGTGTATGGTCCCCCCTACGAGTCGGGTCACCATCTGGAGGAGTTGGAACGATGGGCACCAATGATTTGTCCCCGGCGGCGGCGAAGGAGCTCGCCGCCAGGCTGCCCGTCCTCGACGGTGAGGACGCGTGGACCGCGGAGGAAGTGATCGGCGTGCGCGAGGACCTCATCGCCGAGATCGAGCGCATGCGCAGGGCCGTCGAGGCCTCGGACGCCGAGCTCGAGCAGCTCATGGGCGAGGGCAGCGACACCTCCGGCAAGGACCCCGGCGATGTCGGCTCCACGAACTTCGAGCGCGACCAGGAGCTCAGCATGAACGCGAATGCGCGCACCCTGCTGGAGCAGAACGAGGCCGCCCTGCGCCGCCTCGAGGCCGGCGAGTTCGGCACCTGCGAGAACTGCGGGAACCCGATCGGCAAGGCGCGCATGGAGGTCTTCCCGAAGGCCACCATGTGCGTCCGGTGCAAGCAGCGCGCGGAGAGGCGCTGAACCGGTGACGTCCCGCCGCGCGCACCCGCGTCCGAGGACGGCGCGCGCGGTGATGATCGCCGTCGCGCTCGGCGGCCTGCTCCTCGACAGGGCGACGAAGGCGTGGGCCCTGCACGCGCTGTCGGCGCACGACCACCAGATCGTCCAGGGCTGGCTGAGCCTGCACCTCGTCTACAACTCCGGGGCCGCCTTCTCGATGGGCACCTCCTTCACCGTTGCGCTCAGCTGCATCTCGGTCGCGGCGCTCGTCCTCGTGCTCGTCTGGGTCCTCCCGCGGGCCCGGGGCTGGCTCGACAGCTTCGCCACGGGCCTCATCGCCGCGGGCATCGCCGGCAACCTGATCGACCGCCTGGTGCGCGAGCCCGGCCCGCTGCGCGGCACCGTCGTCGACTTCATCGCGGTGCGCTACTTCGCCGTGTTCAACGTCGCCGACGTGTGCATCACCTGCGCGGCCGTCCTGTTCATCTGCTGGGCGGTGCGCTCCGACCGGGCGGTCGAGCGCGCCGCCGACGCGGAGGGCGGCCCCGCCGCCGCGGACGCGCCCGGGGCCGAGGTCGACGGCGGCGCGGGGGAGCGGGCATGAGCGTCCTGTTCGTCCCCGACGGCCTGGCCGGCGAGCGCGTCGACGCCGCGGCGGCCCGGATGACCGGCTTGACGCGCTCGCGAGTGGCCGGGCTCATCGCCGAGGGCCTCGTACTGCTCGACGGGGCCGCCGTGGCGAGGCCCTCCCAGCGGGTGCGCACGGGCCAGCTGCTCGACATCGACCTGTCCGAGCCGGTGCGCCGCGCCCGCGTCGTGCCGGCCGTCGTCGAGGGCATGACGATCGTCCACGACGACCCGGACGTCGTCGTCGTCGACAAGCCCGCCGGCGTGGCGGCACACCCCTCCCTCGGCTGGGACGGGCCCGACGTCGTGAGCGGCCTCGCCGGCGCCGGCTTCCGCATCACGACCTCCGGGGCGGCCGAGCGGCAGGGCATCGTCCACCGCCTCGACGTCGGCACGAGCGGCCTCATGGTCGTCGCCAAGTCCGAGCGCGCCTACACGGCGCTCAAGCGGGCCTTCCGCGAGCGCACCGTCGACAAGGCCTACCTCGCGCTCGTCCAGGGCCACCTCGACCCGCTCGAGGGCACCATCGACGCCCCGATCGGACGCCACCCCGGCTCGGAGTGGAAGTTCGCGGTCACGGCCGGCGGCCGGGCCGCGGTCACCCACTACGAGGTGATCGAGATGATGCGCGCGACGTGCCTGGTGCGCGTCCGGCTCGAGACCGGGCGCACCCATCAGATCCGCGTGCACTTCGCGGCACTGCACCACCCCTGCGTCGGCGACCCGCTGTACGGCTCGGACCCGGGGCTGGCCGCCCGGCTCGGCCTCGACCGGCAGTGGCTGCACGCCGCCGAGCTCGGCTTCGTCCATCCCGGCACGGGGGGGTACGTGCGCTTCGCGTCGGAGCCGCCGGCCGACCTGGCGCGGGCCCTCGAGCTCGTGCGCGACTGAGCGGGCCGCGCCCGTCGGTGCGACACGCGGCCGACGCATCCGTCGCAGGCGGGCTGGCCGGGCGCTTCCGCTAGGCTTGGATCGTGCGTAGAGCGAAAATTGTGTGCACGCTCGGGCCGGCCACGTCGACCCAGGAGCGAATGGAAGAGATCATCCGCGCGGGCCTCGACGTCGCGCGTTTCAACATGAGTCACGGCGACCACGACGAGCACGCCCGTCGGCTGGCCGAGACCCGTGCCGCGGCGGAGGCCGTGGGCAAGACCGTCGGCCTGGTGGCCGATCTCCAGGGCCCCAAGATCCGACTCGGCGTCTTCGCCGAGGGCAAGGTCGAGCTGACCCACGGCCAGACCTTCACCATCACCACCGACGACGTCCTCGGCGACGCCAATCGCGCCTCCACGACCTACAAGGGCCTGCCCGGCGACGTGCAGCCCGGCGACCGCATCCTCATCGACGACGGCAACATCGGCCTCGAGGCCGTCGAGGTGCGGGGCAACGACGTCGTCACGACGGTGACCGTCGCCGGCCCCGTCTCGAACCACAAGGGCATCAACCTGCCCGGCGTCGCCGTCAACGTGCCGGCCCTGTCCGACAAGGACGAGGAGGACCTGCGCTGGGCGCTGCGCAACGACTTCGACATGATCGCCCTGTCCTTCGTGCGCCGCGCCTCCGACATCAACCGCGTCCACGAGATCATGGACGAGGAGGGCGTGCACCTGCCCGTCATCGCCAAACTCGAGAAGCCGCAGGCCATCGAGAACCTCGACGAGATCATCGACGCCTTCGACGGCTTCATGGTCGCCCGCGGCGACCTCGGCGTCGAGATGCCGCTCGAGGAGGTGCCGCTGGTCCAGAAGACCATCGTCCGGAAGGCCCGCATGTGGGCCAAGCCGGTCATCGTCGCCACCCAGATGCTCGATTCGATGATCGCCAATCCGCGCCCGACCCGCGCCGAGGCCTCCGACGTCGCGAACGCCATCCTCGACGGGGCCGACGCCGTCATGCTCTCCGGCGAGACCTCGGTCGGCGCCTTCCCGATCGTCACCGTCCAGACGATGGCCAACATCGTGGAGAACACCGAGAAGCAGGGCCTCGGGAACATCGCGAAGATCGAGTGGGACCCCCACACGACCGGCGGCGTCATCGCCCTGGCGGCCACCACCTCCGGCCAGCAGCTGGGCGCCAAGTTCCTCATCGCCTTCACCCAGTCCGGCGACACGGCCCGCCGCATGTCGCGGCTGCGCCCCGACATCCCGCTGCTCGCCTTCACCCCCGACGAGAAGACGGCCCACTGGCTGACCCTCTGCTGGGGCGCCAGCGTCATCAAGACCCCCAACTACGGCTCCAACGAGGAGATGGTCACCGCCGTGAACCGTCAGCTCCAGGAGATGGAGCTGGCCGAGCAGAACGACGTCGTCATCATCGTCTTCGGCTCGCCGATGGGCGTCGTGGGCAAGACGAACACGATGCGCGTCCACCGTCTCAAGGGCCTCGACTGGGTCGAGCCCGTCGAGCTGCCGCCGTACATGCGCGAGGACGCCGAGTGACCCGGCGGATCCCCGTCCGCTGACGGATCGTTCCCCGGTGGGGGGCGGAGGACCCGGTCCTCCGCCCCCCACCGCCGTTCGGGGCCGGTGCCGGCCCGCTCGTGCCCGAGAGGGGATTCGAACCCCTACGCCCTCGCGGACAGCGCATTTTGAGTGCGCCGCGTCTGCCGTTCCGCCACTCGGGCAGGCGCCGCTCATTGTGTCACACGCCCGCCGCCCGGGCACGTTCCCGGCTGGGAACTATCCCGCATCCTGCCCGGAGAAGGCTGGACAGCGCTATGCTCAGGCGACGCGGGCAGTGCCGTCCTGACAGATCTGTCCGTTTCGATCGACAGGAATCGACAGGACAGGAATCGAGAGATGGTGGTCAAGAAGACCGACAGCGCCGCATCGTCCGACAAGCGGCCCCGTGTTCTCGTCGCCGAGGACGAGGCGCTCATCCGGCTCGACCTCGTCGAGCTCCTCACCGAGCAGGGCTACGAGGTCGTCGGCCAGGTGGGCGACGGGAAGGCCGCGGTCGAGCAGGCCCGCGAGCTCGAGCCCGATGTCGTCGTGCTCGATGTGAACATGCCCGTCATGGACGGGATCGCCGCGGCCGAGCAGATCGCCGGGGACCGCATCGCCGCATGCGTCATGCTCACCGCGTTCAGCCAGCGGGAGCTGGTCGAGAAGGCCCGCGAGGCCGGGGCGATGGCCTACGTCGTGAAGCCCTTCGACGCCTCCGACGTCGTCCCCGCCATCGAGATCGCCCTCGCCCGCTTCGCCGAGATCGTCGCGCTCGACGACGAGGTCGCCACGCTCGAGGAGCGCCTCGCCTCCCGCAAGGCCGTCGACCAGGCGAAGGGCATCCTCCAGGAGACCCTCGGCATGACCGAGCCCGAGGCCTTCCGCTGGATCCAGAAGACCGCCATGGACCTGCGCAAGCCGATGCGCGAGGTCGCCGAGGGGGTCGTCGACCACAAGAAGGCCAGGAAGTCCTGAGCCCCCGGGCGTGATCGGGTCCGGCTAGGCTCTGGGATGTGAACGATCGTCCGCGCCTGCTGCTCATCGACGGCCACTCCATGGCGTTCCGCGCCTTCTACGCCCTGCCCGCCGAGAACTTCTCGACGTCCACCGGCCAGCACACGAACGCCGTCTACGGCTTCACGTCGATGCTCATCAATCTGCTGCGCGACGAGGGGCCCACGCACGTGGGCGTGACCTTCGACCTGCCCGGCGGCACCTTCCGATCCGAGGACTACGCCGGCTACAAGGCCACCCGTTCGGCCCCGCCGCCCGAATTCGCCGGCCAGATCGAGCTCATCGGGCAGGTGCTCGACGCCATGGGCATCGTCCACGCCAGTCTCGCCGGCTACGAGGGCGACGACATCCTCGCCACGTGGAGCAACCAGGGCGACGCGCTCGGCTGGGAGTCGCTGGTCGTCTCGGGCGACCGCGACGCCTTCCAGCTCATCGACGCGAACACCACCGTCCTCTACCCGCACCGCGGCGTCTCCGAGCTCGTGCGCATGGACCCGGCCGCCGTCGAGGCGAAGTACGGGGTGCCGCCCCGGCGCTACCCGGAGCTGGCGGCCCTCGTCGGCGAGACGAGCGACAACCTGCTCGGCGTGCCGGGCGTCGGCCCGAAGACCGCCGCGAAGTGGCTCGCCGCCTACGACGGGCTCGCCAACCTCATCGAGCGGGCCGACCAGGTCAAGGGCAGGGCCGGCCAGAGCCTGCGCGAGCACCTCGACGACGTGCGCCGCAACCGCCGGCTCAACGCCCTCGTGGACGACCTGCCCCTCGAGATCGGGGTGCAGGGCCTGGCCAGGGGGCCGGTCGACCGCAAGGCCGTCAACAGGCTGTTCGACGCCCTCGAGTTCCGGACGCTGCGCGAGCGCATGTTCACCGTGCTCGGCGCCGACGAGGGGGCCGGGGCCGGCGTGCCGGACGCCGTCGGGGTCGACCCGGTCGAGCCGGCGGCCGGCGCCCTGGGCGCCTGGCTCGACGGGCACGCCCGCTCCGGCGTCGTCGGCGTCGACGCGACGGGCCACTGGGGCGCCGGCGCAGGCGACGTCGACGCCCTGGCGCTCGCCGCCCCGGACGGGCGGGCCGTCCGCCTCGAGCCCGGCTCCCTGGACGCCGCCGACGACGCCGCGCTCGCCTCGTGGCTGGCCGATCCGGGGGCGCCCAAGGCCGTGCACGACGCGAAGGGCCCGATGATCGCCCTGGCCGCGCGCGGCCTCGGGCTCGACGGACTCGTCAGCGACACCCAGCTCGCCGCCTACCTCATGCGCCCCGACCAGCGCCGCTACGAGCTCGCAGAGCTCGTCGAACGCCATCTGGGCCTCGCCCTCGAGACGGACGGGCAGGAGGGGGCCCAGGCCGCCCTCGACCTCGACGACGGCACGGGGGGAACGGCCGGCCATGCGGCCATGGTGCGCGCCCGCGCCGTGGGCCTGCTCGCCCCCGCCCTCGACGCCGAGCTCGAGAGGACCGGCCAGCTCGGCCTGCTGCGCGAGCTCGAACTGCCGCTGCAGAGGGTGCTGGCCACCATGGAGGAGCGCGGCGTCGCCGTCGACGAGGACGTCCTCGCCGATCTGCACGACGGCTTCGACGCCCGGGTGCGCGGCGCGCAGTCCGCGGCCTACGCCGAGATCGGCCGCGAGATCAACCTGAGCTCGCCGAAGCAGCTCCAGAGCGTCCTGTTCGAGCAGCTCGACATGCCCCGCACCAAGCGCACCAAGAGCGGCTGGACCACCGACGCCGCCGCGCTCGAGGGCCTGTACGCGAGGACGAACCACCCCTTCCTCGCGCACCTGCTCGCCCACCGCGACGCCATCAAGCTGCGTCAGATCGTCGACTCCCTCGCCAAGGCGGTCGGCGACGACGGGCGCATCCACACCACCTATCTGCAGACCGTCGCGGGCACCGGCCGGCTGTCGAGCACCGAGCCGAACCTCCAGAACATCCCGATCCGCACCCCCGAGGGCCGCCGCATCCGCGACGGCTTCGTCGCCGGCAGGGGCTACGAGGCGCTCATGAGCGCCGACTACTCCCAGATCGAGATGCGCGTCATGGCCGACGTCTCCGGCGACGAGGCGCTCATCGAGGCCTTCGCCTCGGGCGTCGACTTCCACACCGTCACCGCCTCGCACGTCTTCGGCGTGCCGGTCGAGGAGGTCACCGCGGCCCAGCGCGCCAGCGTCAAGCAGATGAACTACGGCCTGGCCTACGGGCTGTCGGCCTACGGTCTGTCGAGCAGGCTCGGCGTCCCGGTGTCCGAGGCGAGGGCCCTCATGGACGACTACTTCACGACCTTCGGCTCGGTGCGCGACTACCTGTCCGAGGTCGTCGAACGGGCCCGCTCCCAGGGCTACACGCAGACGATCATGGGCCGGCGCCGCTACCTTCCCGACCTCAACTCGTCCAGCCGGCAGCGCCGCGAGATGGCCGAGCGCATGGCGCTCAACGCGCCCATCCAGGGCACCGCCGCCGACATCATCAAGGTGGCCATGCTCGCGGTCGAGAGGGCCCTCGCCGAGTCCGGGCTGGCCAGCCGCATGCTGCTGCAGATCCACGACGAGCTCCTCCTCGAGATCGCCCCCGGCGAGCACGAACGGGTCGAGGCGATCGTCTCCGACGCGATGGAGCACGCCGTCGAGCTGAAGGTGCCGCTGTCGGTCTCGTTCGGCTACGGCCGCAGCTGGAACGACGCGGCCCACTGAGCGGTGCCGGGGATGGACGAGGAACTGCTCGTCGAGCGCGTGCTCCGCGCGGTCGAGTGCATCCCGCCCGGCTCGGTCGCGACCTACGGCGACATCGCGGCCCTCGTGGGCGCCGGGCCGCGCCGGGTGGGCCGGATCATGTCCGTCGCCGGCGCGGCGGTGCCCTGGTGGCGGGTCGTCGACGCCCGCGGCACGCTCGGGCCGTGGCGCCGGGCGCTGGAGCACTGGGCCGACGAGGGCATCGCCCTCAACGGCCGCGGCGACGGCTGCGCGCTCGCCGCCCACCGCGTCGACCCCGGGGCGCTGCGGGCCGCCTACGACGGGGCCGTCGCGGACCTGCCTGCGGACTGAGTCGTCAGGCCGCCCGCACCAGGTCGGCGTAGTAGAGGACGCGGGCCTGGGGGTCTCCGCCGTCGGAGGGGTAGTCCGAGCAGACGACGATGACGATCTTCGGGTCGCCGCCGTTGTCGTAGAGGACGTCCGAGTCGGGGTCGTAGGTGTCGACGTAGATCTTGAGCGCGTTGGTGAAGCTGTAGCAGACCGTGTCGCCCGCGTCGTCGCTGATCCGGATGACGTCGCCGGTCTTCAGCATGCCGTCGTTGAGGTCGTTGCCGAGCGCGCCGCCGTAGCGGAAGGTGTGCGAGGTGAGGACGGCCTTGCCCTGAGCGGAGCCGACGGCCGGGCCGCCGTTCCACCAGGCGACGGTGTAGCCCTCGTTGCCCGGTGGGGTGCCGGGCAGGCCCTCGGCGTCGAGGCCGAGCGAGAGCAGGCTCAGGGACTCGGTGTGCCCGTCGAACGTGATGTGGGTGCCCACGATCGGCGACGGGTCGGAGGCGCAGCCCTCGGGCACGTCACCGGCCGGGCTGGGCTCCGCGCTGGAGGAGGCCGGGTAGACCGGGATCCTCTGCTCGTAGTCGGAGGGCCGCATCCGGTACCAGCGCCAGCCGAGGTAGGCGGCGACGAGGACGACGATGAGCAGCGGGATGCCCACGCCGAGTCGGCGCTTCGTAGTCTTCTTCACGAGAACCCTCCGTTCAGCCGCCCGGGGTGAGGCGGCGCCGCGGCCAAGCCTAACAGCGCAGGCGCCGGTCCCCGCCCGCGTGCACCGGGCCACCGTGGAGCCATGGCTCCGCCCGATCCCGGGGCTCCGCGTTCGATCCCCGCGGACACCCCTCGTGCACTGATCATCGACGGCCGCCCGGTCGCCGGCGCGGCCGGCCCCTTCGAGGTGACGAACCCCGCCGACGACTCCGTCCTGGCCTCCGTGGCCGAGGCCGATCCCGCCCAGGGCCTGGCCGCCCTCGACGCCGCCGTCCGGGCCCAGGACGCCTGGCGGCGCACCGCCGCCCGGGAGCGCGCCGAGCTGCTGCGCGCCGCCTTCGAGGAGGTCACCCCGCCGCGGCGAGGACTTCGCCCGGCTCATGACCCTGGAGACGGGCAAGCCGCTGGCCGAGAGCCGCGGCGCTGACCCCCGGTCCCCGGCCCCGACCGGGACGGGCGCAGGTTGCCCGCCGCAGCGTCCGGCGCCTAGACTTGGCGGAGCGCCGTGTGCGCCGCGCCGGACAGAGGGCGCGGCGTCGTCACCGGCGGGCCGGACCGCTGCGGCGGCCCGGCGTCCGCGGTGGGCGCCTCGGTGGCGACCGCGGGTCCTCCTCCGGCGGGTTCCGTCGCCATCGCGGGCACCAGCAGGCACGGGGCGGCAATTCGATCAATCCACCATCGGAGCCCTAACTACATGACCTCCTCCATTGAGGCCGTCGCAATCGACGACATCGGCACCGCTGAGGCCTTCGAGGCAGCAGTCGACGCCACCATCAAGTACTTCAACGACGGCGACATCGTCACCGGAACCGTCGTCAAGGTCGATCGCGACGAGGTTCTCCTCGACATCGGCTACAAGACCGAAGGCGTCATCCCGTCCAAGGAACTCTCCATCAAGCACGATGTCGACCCCTTCGATGTCGTGAGCGTCGGCGACGAGATCGAGGCCCTCGTCCAGCAGAAGGAGGACAAGGACGGTCGTCTCATCCTCTCCAAGAAGCGCGCCCAGTACGAGCGCGCCTGGGGCGCGATCGAGAAGATCAAGGACGAGGACGGCGTCGTCACCGGCACCGTCATCGAGGTCGTCAAGGGCGGTCTCATCGTCGACATCGGCCTGCGCGGCTTCCTGCCCGCCTCCCTCGTCGAGATGCGCCGCGTCCGCGACCTGCAGCCATACGTGGGCCAGGAGCTCGAGGCCAAGATCATCGAGCTCGACAAGAACCGCAACAACGTCGTCCTCTCGCGCCGCGCCTGGCTCGAGCAGACCCAGTCCGAGACCCGCCACAACTTCCTGCAGCAGCTGCAGAAGGGCCAGATCCGCAAGGGCGTCGTCTCCTCCATCGTCAACTTCGGCGCCTTCGTCGATCTCGGCGGCGTCGACGGCCTGGTCCACGTGTCCGAGCTGTCCTGGAAGCACATCGACCACCCGAGCGAGGTCGTCGAGGTCGGCCGGCCCGTCACCGTCGAGGTCCTCGACGTCGACATGGAGCGCGAGCGCGTCTCCCTGTCGCTCAAGGCCACGCAGGAGGATCCGTGGCAGGTCTTCGCCCGCACCCACCAGATCGGTGAAATCGTGCCGGGCAAGGTCACCAAGCTCGTCCCGTTCGGCGCCTTCGTCCGCGTCGAGGAGGGCATCGAGGGCCTCGTCCACGTGTCCGAGCTGGCCGAGCGCCACGTCGAGATCCCCGAGCAGGTCGTCTCGGTCAACGACGAGGTCATGGTCAAGATCATCGACATCGATCTCGAGCGCCGCCGCATCAGCCTCTCGCTGAAGCAGGCCAACGAGGGCATCGACATCGCCGCCGATGACTTCGATCCCTCGCTGTACGGCATGACCGCGAGCTACGACGAGAACGGCAACTACATCTACCCCGAGGGCTTCGATCCGGAGACCAACGAGTGGAAGCCGGGCTACGAGGAGCAGCAGGCGGCCTGGGAGGCCCAGTACGCCGAGGCCCAGGCCCGCTGGCTGGCCCTCAAGAAGCAGGCCGCCGAGGCCGAGGAGGCCGACCAGCAGGCAGCCGTCGAGGCCGGCACGAGCTACTCCGCCGCTCCCGTCGAGAACGCCGGCGAGGGCTCGCTGGCCTCCGACGAGGCCCTGCAGGCCCTGCGCGACAAGCTGTCGGGCGGCCGCTGAGCCGCACCGCCGGCGCCAGTCGTCACGGCGGAGGCCCCGGCCCGTTCCCGGGCCGGGGCCTCCGCCCTGCCGGGAGGTCCCCGCCGACCGCCCGGCGCCCCAGCACCGCACACCACGAGGCCGCGCGTCGAGCCGGCCGGATCCAGGACATCATGCTGCACACCCACGAGCTGCCCGTCATCGAGCGCGACGACGACTCGAGCGATCTCATCGGCGAGGCCGAGTCCATCCCGGCCGATCTGTACCCGAGCCGCGCCGTCCTCGCCTTCCTCGGCGAGGTCGTCGACCAGTACGCCGCCGCCGAGCGCCTCCCGGTCATCAAGACGCTCCAGCAGATCGGCAACCACTACCCGGTCTACCGCGGCCACGACGCCCGCGGCGACTTCGCGATCCTCATGATGCCGCTGGGCGCCCCGGCCGCCGTCATGAACACCGACGTGCTCTTCCGGCACGGCGTCCGCAGCGCCATCGCCGTCGGCTCGTGCGGGGCGCTCGAACCGCTGGAGGTCGGCGAGTTCGTCGTCCCGGCCAGAGCGCTGCGCGGCGAGGGCACGAGCTTCCAGTACCTGCCGGCGAGCCGGTGGATCGACATCGACGCGGACCTGCGCGCCGTCATCGGGCGGGCCGTCGAGGCCGCCGGATACCGGGTCAGCGATGCGGCCGTGTGGACCAACGACGCCTTCTACCGCGAGACCAGGGCCATGCTGAACCGTCGCCGGTCCGAGGGCTGCGCCGTCGTCGACATGGAGTGCTCGGCGATGGCGGCCTCCGCCGCGCTGCGCGGGGCGCGCTTCGCCCAGCTCTTCTACACCGCCGACACGCTCGCCGACCCCGAGAACGGCCACGACGAGCGCGACTGGGGGCGCGGCTCGAGGGGCACCGCCCTGACGATAGCCCTCGACGCCCTGGGCCGCCTCGAGGCCTGACGGCCGTGCCGACCGCCGATCCCGGGGCCCCCGGCCCTCCGGTGGGCCGGGTCTTCACGCTCGGCCTCACCGGCGGCATCGCCTCGGGCAAGAGCGCCGTCGCCGCCATGCTCGTCGAGCACGGGGCGGTGCACATCGACTACGACCTGCTCGCCCGGCGGGTCGTCGAGCCGGGGACGCCCGGACTGCGGGCCCTCGTCGGGGCCTTCGGGGCATCCGTCCTGGCCCCCGACGGCTCGCTCGACCGGGCGGCGCTCGCGGCCGTCGTCTTCGCCGACAGGGCCGCGCGCACCCGGCTGGACGCGATCACGCACCCGCTCGTCACCGCGGCGGCCGACGCCGTGCAGGACGCCGCGCCCGACGGGGCGGTGGTGATGCACGACATCCCGCTGCTCGTCGAGACGGGCCGCGCCCACGACTTCGACCATCTCGTCGTCGTCGATGCGCCGGTCGAGACGCAGCTCGCCAGACTCATGGCCCGCGACGGCATGAGCCGCGAGCAGGCCCTGGCGCGCATCGGCGCGCAGGCCTCGCGCGCCGAGCGCCTGGCCGTGGCCGGGACCGTCATCGACAACTCCGGCACCCCGGCGGCCATGCGCGCCCAGGTCGACCTGATGTGGGACGAGGTCGTCGTCCCCGGCGCGGCGCGCTGCCGTCCGGGGCGGTAACCGGGCATCCCCGGGCAGACAAAGGCTGTACACTTTACTTGATCTGATCAAGCTCATGGGCTTGAATGTGGTCATGGGTGAGGAGGGGACCGGCCGCTGGGCCGTGGTGACCGCCGACCAGCGCGCGAGCCGCAGCGGGCCGGACCGGGTGCCGGCGGCCCTCGCCGCGCTGGAGCCGCTGGCCGACGGATTCCGGCTCGGCTTCGAACGCACCGCCGGCGACGAGATCCAGGGGCTCAGCGCCGATCCGGGCGCGATCATCGACGCCGTGCTCGTGCTGCTGCGTCTGGGGGACTGGCACATCGGCGTCGGCGTCGGCGCGGTCGAGACGCCCCTGCCGGACTTCACGCGAGCCGCCCGCGGCCCCGCCTACCTGGCCGCCCGACGGGCCGTCGGCCGGGCCGGGCCGGACTCCCCGCGGCTCGTCGCGGCCGGGGCCGGCGTCGATCGGCCGGTCGACGAGGCACAGACGGTGCTCGCCCTCGTCGCCGCCCTGGTGCGCCGTCGCAGCCGGGCGGGTTGGCAGGTGGTCGACCTCGTGGACTCCGGGCTCACCCAGTCGCAGGCGGCCGCCGGGCTCGGCATCAGCCCGCAGGCGGTCGGCCAGCGACTGCGCGCCGCGCACCACCGGGAGGTCGCGGCCGGCCTGGCCCTCGCGACCGATCGGCTCGCCGAGGCCATGGGAGTGTCGGCGGGCCCCCCTACGGTGGAGGCATGAACCCGGTGCTGATGGATCTCCTGCGCCTCCTCGTGGCCTGCGCGCTCGGAGCGGTCGCGGTGTTCGGCGGCTGCCCGCTCGTCGAGGGGCTGCTGCGGCGCGTCGACGGGCCGCGGGGCGGCCCCGAGGGGGACGACCGCCCGCGGCCCGAAGCCGACGGGGTACTGCGCGGGGGCCGGTGGATCGGCATGCTCGAGCGCGCCACCGTGTTCGGGGCGCTCCTGGCCGGCCAGCCCTCGCTGGTGGCCGTCACCGTGGCGGTGAAGGCCTTCGCCCGCTTCCCCGAGATCCGCGGGGCCCGCAGCGGCGAGGTGGCCGAGCACTTCATCATCGGCACCCTGGCCAGCCTCCTCGTCGCGGACGCCCTGGCAGCCCTGGCCGGCTGGGCGGTGCGGCTGTGGTGAGCCTGGCGCGGCGCTGGGCCGAGGACTGGCCGACCCGGCCCGAGGTGGGGGTCCGCCTGCTGGGGCTGTGGGAGGAGCCGCGGAGGCGCTACCACGGTCCGCAGCACCTGGCGGAGGTCCTCGCCGCGGGCGAGCTGCTCGGGTGCACCCGCGCCGAACGGCTGGCCCTCTGGTTCCACGACGCCGTGCAGCACGGACGCCCGGGCGAGGACGAGCGGGCCTCGGCCGCCCTGGCCCTCCGCTGGCTGCCCGCCGCCGGATGGTCCGGGGCCGAGGCGGCGGAGGTCGCCCGGCTCGTGGCGCTCACCGAGCACCACCGGCCGGCCGCGGGCGACGGCCCGGGCGCCCGGGTCTGCGACGCCGACCTGGCCGTGCTCGGCGCCCCGCCGGAGCGCTACCGCGAGTCGGTGGCCCAGCTGCGCGCCGAGCAGCCCGCTCTCGACGACGCCCAGTGGCGGGCGGCCCGCCGCGCCGTCGTCGAGGACCTGCTCGGCGCCCACCGGTACGCGACCACGACCGGCCGGGAGCTGTGGGGCGCTCGGGCCCGCGCCAATCTGCGCGACGAACTGAGCTCGTTGCGCGGCTGAAGCGCCCGGGCGGGGCGGCGGAGAGCGGACCGGCCCCCCGCGGCCGCGGCCGATCGGTCCGCAGGCGCCGTGGAGCGTCGGTGGGCGCGCATAGGCTCGGAGCATGCGCCCCGTCTCCTCGATCACCCGCACCGTGGCCCCGTTCGCCGTGAAGGCCGACTTCGAGCCCTCGGGCGACCAGCCGGCAGCGATCGACGAGCTCGAGCGGCGGATCAGGGCGGGGGAGCAGGATGTCGTCCTGCTGGGCGCCACCGGCACGGGCAAGACCGCCACCATCGCCTGGCTCGCCGAGCGCCTCCAGCGGCCGATGCTCGTCATGCAGCCCAACAAGACGCTGGCCGCCCAGTACGCCACCGAGCTGCGCGGCTTCTTCCCCGACAACGCCGTCGAGTACTTCGTGAGCTACTACGACTACTACCAGCCCGAGGCCTACATCCCCCAGACGGACACCTACATCGAGAAGGACTCCAGCCTCGACGAGGAGGTCGAGCGGCTGCGCCATTCCGCGACGAACTCGCTGCTCACCAGGCGCGATGTCATCGTGGTCGCCACGGTGAGCGCCATCTACGGCCTGGGCACCCCGCAGGAGTACGTCGACCGCATGGTCACCCTCGCCGTGGGCGACGAGTGGGAGCGCACCGAGCTGCTGCGCCGGCTCGTCGAGATGCAGTACGTCCGCAACGACGTGTCCGCCGCCCGCGGCACCTTCCGGGTGCGCGGCGACACGCTCGAGATCTTCCCCATGTACGAGGAGAACGCCCTGCGCGTGGAGTTCTTCGGCGACGAGATCGACGCCCTCACGACGCTGCACCCCTTCACCGGCGAGGTCCTCACCGAGGACCGGCAGGTGCACGTCTTCCCGGCCTCCCACTACGTCGCCGGCCCGGAGCGCATGGAGCGCGCCATCGCCTCGATCGAGGCCGAGCTGTCCGAGCGCCTGTCCGAGCTCGAGGGCGACGGCAGGGGCCTCGAGGCCCAGCGGCTGCGCATGCGCACCACCTACGACATCGAGATGATGCGCCAAGTCGGCACCTGCGCCGGCATCGAGAACTACTCCCGGCACATCGACGGGCGCGGTCCGGGCAGCCCGCCGAACTGCCTGCTCGACTACTTCCCCGAGGACTTCGTGCTCGTCATCGACGAGTCGCACGTCACGGTGCCGCAGATCGGCGCGATGTTCGAGGGCGACATGAGCCGCAAGCGCACCCTCGTCGAGCACGGCTTCCGCCTGCCCAGCGCCATGGACAACCGGCCGCTGCGCTTCGAGGAGTTCGTCGAGCGCATCGGCCAGACCATCTACTCCTCGGCCACGCCGGGCCCCTACGAGCTGGCCCGCTCCCACGGCGTCGTCGAGCAGATCATCCGTCCCACCGGCCTCGTCGACCCCGAGGTCATCGTCAAGCCCACCCACGGCCAGATCGACGACCTGCTCGGCGAGATCCGCGAGCGCGCCGCCCGCGACGAGCGCGTGCTCGTCACCACGCTCACCAAGAAGATGGCCGAGGACCTCACCGACTACTTCCTGGAGCACGGCGTGCGCACCCGCTACCTGCACAGCGAGGTCGACACGCTCACGCGCGTCGAGCTGCTGCGCGAGCTGCGCACCGGCGAGTACGACGTGCTCGTCGGCATCAACCTGCTGCGCGAGGGCCTCGACCTGCCCGAGGTCTCGCTCGTGGCGATCCTCGACGCCGACAAGGAGGGCTTCCTGCGCTCGGAGCGCTCGCTCATCCAGACGATCGGCCGGGCCGCGCGCAACGTCTCCGGCCAGGTGCACATGTACGCCGACGAGATCACCCCGTCGATGGAGTCCGCCATCAACGAGACGAACCGCCGCCGGGCGATCCAGCTGGCCTGGAACACCGAGCACGGCATCGACCCGCAGCCCCTGCGCAAGAGGATCGCCGACATCACCGACATGCTCGCCCGCGAGGGCGCCGACACCGACCGACTCATGGCGTCCACCCAGTCCAGGGGCCGGCGGCCCGCGCCGCTGCCGCCCGGCTCGGCGCGGGCCGCCGACGCCACGGCGATGCCGGCCACTGAACTGGCCGGGCTCATCGGCGAGCTCACCGAGCAGATGCGCACGGCCGCCGCCGACCTGCAGTTCGAGGTGGCCGCCAGGCTGCGCGACGAGATCGGCGAGCTCAAGCGCGAGCTGCGCGCCATGGTCGAGGCGAACCGCTGAGCACGGACCCTCACCGCGGCGAATCCGGACGGGCCCCGGGACGGTCCGCCGGACAGGTGACACAATTGGTCCCGTTGAGGGGAGTACTCCACTCGTGCAGTGGTCGTCAGTACGGTGCCAGGGCACCCGGCGCTGCACTCCGCGTTCCTGAGCGGAGGGAAGAGACCTCATCCCGTGGAACGTTCGTCGTCTTCGTGGAGGCCCCGACATGCACGTCTCCGTGCTCACCTGGATCATCACCATCGTCGTCATGCTGGCCGTGCTCGTCGTCGACGCCGTGCTCATGGCCCGGCACCCGCACGTGCCGAGCGTGCGCGAGTGCGTGGCCTGCATCGGCGTCTACGTGGGCCTGGCCGCCGTGTTCGGGCTGTGCCTGCACTTCTTCGCCGGCGGCACGCACTCGGGCGAGTTCTTCGCCGGCTGGCTCACCGAGTACAGCCTCTCGCTCGACAACCTGTTCATCTTCCTCATCATCATGCGCAGGATGAGGGTGCCGCGCGAGTGCCAGCAGTTCGGCCTGCTCGTCGGCATCATGCTGGCCCTGCTCCTCCGGGGCCTCTTCATCGCCCTGGGCGCCACGCTCATCTCGCGTCTGGCGTGGGTGTTCTTCCTCTTCGGCGCCTGGCTCATCCACGCCGCCATCGACCTCGTGCGGGACTACCGCCACCACGACACGGACGACGACGCCGACGACGCCACCGAGGGGAGGCTCATGCGCTGGGTGAAGAGGGTCATCCCCTCGAGCAACGCATTCGACGAGGACAAGGTGTTCGTCCGCGTCGACGGCAGACTCCTCGCCACGAGCCTGTTCTTCGTCATCGTGGCCCTCGGCTCCACCGACGTGATGTTCGCCCTCGACTCCATCCCGGCGATCTTCGGCCTCACCCAGCAGCCGTACATCGTGTTCACCGCGAACGTCTTCGCCCTCATGGGGCTGCGCCAGCTGTACTTCCTGCTCGGCGACCTGCTCAACCGCCTCGTCTACCTGCCGATCGGCCTGTCGGTGCTGCTCGCCTTCATCGGCGTCAAGCTCGTGCTCCACGCGATGCACCACTACGGCCTGGACGCCCGGCTCGGTTTCGACGGCGAGATCCCCACCTCGGTGTCCCTGCTCGTCATCGTCGGGATCCTCGGGGTGACGGCCGTCGTGAGCGTCGCCCGGATCCGCCACGACCGCCGAGCCGTCGCGCGGGCCAAGGCCGAGCGGCTGGCCAAGGACCGGGCCCGCTTCGAGGCGACCCAGGACCAGTGGAGCTGACCGGGCGGCGTCCCGGGGGTTCTCCGGGGAGGATCGTCGCGCGGGCGGCGGACCGGTGCCGGACGGCCGGCCCGCCCGGCGGGGACGCGCACCCTCGCCGGGGCCGCGCGCGTGGTCACCAGCCGCGGACGCGCCACTCGTCGAGGTGGGGGCGCTCGGCGCCCAGGGTGGTGGGCGCGCCATGGCCGGGCAGGACGCGGACCTCGTCGCCGAAGCGGGCGAAGAGCTTCGTCGTGACGTCGCGGTGGAGGCTGTCGAAGTCGGCCGGCGAGGTGGTCCTGCCGACACCGCCGGGGAACAGCGAGTCGCCGGTGAGGAGGGTCGCGGCCGGCTCGGTCGGCGCGACGAGCGCGATCGAGCCGGGCGTGTGGCCGACGAGGCCGATGACCTCGAGCCGGTCGGAGCCGACGGCGACGGCGTCGCCGTCCCAGACCCCGGTCGGCTCGACACCGGTCCGGGACGCGATCGCGGCGACGTCCGGGGCCCCGGCGCGGAGCGCGGCGCCGGTGGCGGCGGCCATCCGGGCCAGGGCGCCGATGTGGTCCCGGTGGCGGTGGGTCGTGACGATCGTGTCGATGCGGCGCCCCCCGATCCACTCGAGGAGGCGGTCGGCCTCGTCCGCCGCATCGACCAGCACATGGTGGCCGGTCGTGTCGGTCAGCAGATACGCGTTGTTCTCCAGGGGGCCCACGACGAGGGTCTCGATGCTGACGGTCATGCTCGCCATCCTTCCGGTAGTCCGGGCAGTTCGTCCAGTGCGGGGTGGCCGGCGGGCAGCCGCCCGGTCAGCCAGCCGAGCAGCAGGGTGTCGCCGCCGCCGACCGGGGTGGGGCGGCCCCGCGCGCCGAGCCTCGCGTGGAAGCCCGAGGTCGATTCCACCTGGAGCGCCGGCAGGCTCTCGTCGTCGGTGAGCCAGTAGCAGGTCCACCCCAGCACCCAGCGGGCGATGTCGTCGTCGGCGTCGGTGATCGCGAAGCCGCAGTCGAGGTCGACGTGGTGCAGCAGCACCTCGCGCAGGCGGGCCAGCGGCAGCAGTTCGAGGCGCAGCAGGCGACCGCCGCCCAGGTCGACGAACTCCGCACCGGGGAAGGCGTCGATCTTGTCGAAGCTGCGGTGCAGCCGGCCCGCCGAGGTGTCCAGGTCGATCTGCAGATCGAGGGCCCGCCGCTCGGCGCCGCGCTCGATGTCGGTGAAGCGGTCGCGGTCCGACAGGTAGAGGGGCATGCCCACCCCGTAGGGCGCCGACTCGGCCAGCCGGGAGAAGGCGTCGGCGCTGCGCGCCAGGTGCGTGGCGACATGGGCGCGCGTCCAGCCCGGCAGCGCGCTCGGCTCGTGCCAGGCGTCCTCCTCGATCATGATCGTGTCGCCGAGGAGCTGCTGGGTCGCCTCGAGCTTGCGCCGACGGACCAGGCGGATGTCGTCCGCCCCGAGCAGGGCCCGCTGGTCGTCCAGTGATGGCATCGTCGCACCCCCTCCTGCTCCGTCCCGCGGCGGTCCCGCGCGCCGGTGCGGCGCGGGCGGCCGAACCCATCGGCGTCTGGGGAAACCGTACCCTCCCGGCGGGAGCCCGGTGACACTGCGGCGGAGCCCTCGGCGGCTGGGCCGGACGCGGTCGTCCGCGCCCGCCCCGGCGGCGGGGAAAAGCCCGTGCCCGCCCCTACCATGGGGGCCGTGAATGACGAGCTCGTGATCCGTGGCGCGCGGGAGCACAACCTGCGCAACATCAGCCTCGACATCCCGCGGGGGCGGCTGGTCGTGTTCACCGGCCTGTCGGGCTCGGGCAAGTCCTCCCTGGCCTTCGACACGATCTTCGCCGAGGGCCAGCGCCGCTACGTCGAGTCGCTGAGCTCCTACGCCCGCCAGTTCCTCGGCCAGATGGACAAGCCGGCCGTCGACTTCATCGAGGGCCTGTCGCCCGCCGTCTCGATCGACCAGAAGTCCACGAGCAACAACCCGCGCTCCACGGTCGGCACCATCACCGAGGTCTACGACTACCTGCGGCTGCTCTACGCCCGCATCGGCCGTCCGCACTGCCCGACGTGCGGCGAGCCCATCGCCCGCCAGACGCCCCAGCAGATCGTCGACCGTCTCATGGGTCTCGAGCCGGGCACGCGATTCCAGATCCTCGCCCCGGTCGTGCGGGGCCGCAAGGGCGAGTACGTCGACCTCTTCCGCGAGCTCGCCGCCGACGGCTACGCCCGGGTCCTCGTCGACGGCGAGCAGCACCCGCTGTCCGCGCCGCCGGCACTCGACAAGAGGCGCAAGCACGACATCGACGTCATCATCGACCGCGTCGTCGTCAAGGCCGGCGCCGCCGGGCGCATCACCGACTCCGTCGAGACCGCCCTCGCCCTGTCGAAGGGCCTCGTCGTCATCGACTTCGTCGACCGCGGGGCCGACGAGCCGCACCGCCGTCGCCGGTTCAGCGAGCGGATGGCCTGCCCCAACGGCCACGACCTCGAGATGGACGAGCTCGAGCCGCGCCAGTTCAGCTTCAACTCGCCGTGGGGCGCCTGCCCGAGCTGCACCGGGCTGGGCACCCAGCTCGAGGTCGACCCGGCCCTCGTCGTGCCCGACGAGACGCTCTCGCTGGCCGCCGGCGCCATCGCGCCGTGGGCCTCGGCGATGGTCAAGCGCCACTACGACCACGTCTTCGAGGCGATGGCCGCCACCGAGGGCTTCAGCGTCGACACCCCCTGGGAGGAGCTGCCCTCCACGGTCCGCGGCTTCATCCTCAAGGGCCACGACGACCCGGTCTACGTGACCTTCCGCAACCGCTTCGGGCGTGTGCGCACCTACACGCAGAAGTACGAGGGTGTTCTGCCCTACGTGCGTCGGCGCTACGACGAGGCGGAGACCGATGCGGCCCGCGACCGCTGGGGCGCCTATCTGCGCGAGATCCCCTGCCCGGCCTGCGGCGGCGCCCGCCTCAAGCCCGCCTCGCTGGCCGTCACGATGGACGGGCGCTCCATCGCCGAGCTGTGCGGGCTGTCGATCGGCGAGGTCCTCGGGGTCCTCGAGGCGATGGAGCTGTCCGAGCGCGAGGCCCGGATCGCCGCCCGGGTCGTCAAGGAGATCCGCGAGCGCCTGCGCTTCCTCGTCGACGTCGGTCTCGACTACCTCACCCTGGCCCGTTCGGCCAGCACGCTGTCGGGCGGCGAGGCGCAGCGCATCCGCCTGGCCACGCAGATCGGCTCGGGCCTCACCGGCGTCCTCTACGTCCTCGACGAGCCCTCCATCGGCCTGCACCAGCGCGACAACGAGCGGCTCCTCGAGACCCTGCGACGCCTGCGCGACCTCGGCAACACGCTCATCGTCGTCGAGCACGACGAGGAGACGATCCGCTCGGCCGACTGGGTCGTCGACATCGGCCCCGGCGCCGGCGAGCACGGCGGCGAGGTCGTCGTGAACGGCACGGTCGACGACCTCCTCGCCAGCGAGCGCTCGATCACCGGCGCCTATCTCACCGGCCGGCGGCGCATCGAGGTGCCGGCCCGGCGCCACGCCCCCAACGGCGCCGCGATCACGGTGCACGGGGCCGCCGCCAACAATCTGCGCGGCATCGACGTGGGCTTCCCGCTCGGCCAGCTCATCGCCGTCACCGGCGTCTCCGGCTCGGGCAAGTCCACGCTCGTCAACCAGATCCTCTACACGGCGCTCGCCAAGCGCCTCTACAGCGCCAAGGCGGTGCCCGGGAGGCACCACTCGATCACCGGCGTCGAGCACATCGACAAGGTCATCCACGTCGACCAGACGCCGATCGGGCGCACGCCGCGCTCCAACCCGGCCACCTACACCGGAGTCTTCGACAAGATCCGGCAGTTGTTCGCCCAGACGCCCGAGGCGAAGATGCGCGGCTACCGGCCGGGCCGCTTCAGCTTCAACGTCAAGGGCGGGCGCTGCGAGAACTGCTACGGCGACGGCACCATCACGATCGAGATGAACTTCCTGCCCGACGTCTACGTGCCGTGCGAGGTCTGCAACGGCGCCCGTTACAACCGCGAGACGCTCGAGGTGCACTACAAGGGCAAGTCGATCGCGCAGGTGCTCGACATGCCCATCGAGGAGGCCGCCGAGTTCTTCGAGCCGATCGGCTCGATCCACCGCCATCTCGCCACCCTCGTCGAGGTCGGGCTCGGCTACGTGCGGCTGGGCCAGCCGGCCACGACGCTGTCCGGCGGCGAGGCCCAGCGCGTCAAGCTCGCCGCCGAGCTGCAGAAACGCTCCACCGGTCGCACCCTCTACGTCCTCGACGAGCCCACCACGGGCCTGCACTTCGAGGACATCCGCAAGCTCCTGGCGGTGCTCGGCAGGCTCGTCGACGCCGGCAACACGGTCGTCGTCATCGAGCACAACCTCGACGTCGTCAAGACCGCGGACTGGGTCATCGACCTGGGCCCCGAGGGCGGCAGCCGCGGCGGCACGGTCGTCGCCCAGGGCACGCCCGAGCAGGTCGCCAGCTGCGCCGACTCCCACACCGGCCGCTATCTCGCGAGGTACGTCCGGCCCGATCCCGACGCGGCGCCGCTGCCGCCGCGCCCCGGGGTCCCCACGGCGTCCCAGCTGCGCGCCCGGGCCCGGCTGCGCGGGGCCGAGAGGACGGCGGGCCGCAGGACCGCCAAGAGGACGTCGTCCGCCCGGGCCGGTGCGGCGCGGGCCTGAGGCCGCCGCGGGCCGCCCCGGACGGCGGAATGATCGGGGCAGCGGGGCGCCCCTCACCGGCGGGCGGTGGCGCCGCGGCGTCGGGGTCCGGCGCGGACCGGCTCAGATGACCTCGTCGTTGTCGAGCCGGTAGACCCGGGCGATGCGACGGGTGCCGTCGGCGCGCAGCGACTGCTCGGCCGACTTGTGGACGAAGACGAAGCCGAGCTTCTGGATCGCCTTGTTCGCGCGTTCGTCGGTGTCGTCGGCGCGCATGACGACGCCGGAGCAGTCGTTCGCGCGGGCCTCGTGGATCATGAGACGCACCAGGCGCAGGTGCAGGCCGGTGCCCCAGACCCGCGGCGACAGATAGGTGGCGCCCAGTTCGACGCACTCCCCGCGGCGGAAGTGGCTGGAGGTGCCGATGACCTCGCCGTCGAGGCTGACCGTCCATGTGATGCGCTCGGGGCCACCCTCCCGCTGGGCGAGTCTGGCGGCGAGGTCGTCGGGCCCGTCCGGCATGCCGCGGGGCGCCGAGCCCCAGACCTCGGGGAAGGCCAGCGCCTCCCACAGCGGCCCGGCGTCGCGGGCCGGGTCCCAGCGCTGCGCCGTGAGGTCGCCTGCGGTGAGCGTCGTCTCGGCGAATGGCCAACGAAGCATGTCTCAACCCTTCGATGCGAGGACGCCCGGCGCCCGGGCGCCGGGGACGGCTTCTCCGGCCCACGCTAGCGTGCCCGCGCACGGGGCCCCGACCGGGGCCCCGTGAGGTTCAGGACGGCGTCCGGACGGGTGCCCGCCCGGACGGATGCTTCAGGACCCCGTCTTCGCCTTGGACCGCTCGAGCGCCTTCCGGCGGGCGGCCTCGGAGCGCTCGGCGATCTGCGCGGCGTGCTGGTCGTCCCGGGTGAGGTTGCGCCCCGACTCGGGGTCGAAGACCATCATGTCCTCGGGCAGGAAGAACAGCGAGGCCTCCTCGCCCTCGAGGACGTGCGAGCTCGGGTCGAGGTTGACGATGAACTGCGTGCGCAGGCCCTCGCCGTCCAGGTCCCGGTCGAGCTCCTCGAGGGTGCTCTGCACCGCCGGGTCCGAGGCGAAGGGCACATAGGCGTACTGCTCATTGCCGAGCCACTCGGTGACGTCCACCGTGCTGGAGAAGACGACGGCGCCAGCCGGAGGAGTGCGCACCTCGGCGTCCTTGATGGCCTCGGGCCGCAGGCCCACGACGACGACCTCCGTGCCCTTCAGCTCGTCGCGGATCCCCTCGGGGATCGGGGCGCTGACCATCGGCAGCTCGAGGCGGTCGTCGCGCACCCGGGCGGGCAGGAAGTTCATCGGCGGGGAGCCGATGAACCCGGCGACGAAGAGGTTGACCGGCTCCTCGTAGAGCTCGCGGGGGGACGCGCACTGCTGGAGCACGCCTTTGCGCATGACGGCCACGCGGTCGCCCAGCGTCATGGCCTCGGTCTGGTCGTGGGTGACGTAGACCGTCGTGATGCCGAGCCTGCGCTGCAGCCGGGCGATCTCCGTGCGCATCTGGCCGCGCAGCTTGGCGTCGAGGTTGCTGAGCGGCTCGTCGAAGAGGAAGGCGTCGGCGTCGCGGACGATGGCCCGCCCCATGGCCACGCGCTGGCGCTGGCCGCCGGACAGGTTGGCGGGCCTGCGGTCGAGGTGCTCGGTGAGCTCGAGCATCTCGGCGGCCTCGCGCACCCGCCGGTCGACCTCCTCCTCGGGGATCCTGTTGTGCCCCAGGCGCAGCGGGAAGGCGATGTTGTCGCGCACGCTCAGGTGCGGGTAGAGCGCGTAGTTCTGGAAGACCATCGCGAGGTTGCGGTCCTTCGGCGCCAAGTCGTTCACGCGCCTGCCATCGATCTCCAGGTCGCCGCTCGTGATGTCCTCCAGACCGACGACCATGCGCAGCGTCGTCGACTTGCCGCAGCCCGAGGGGCCGACGAGGATCATGAACTCGCCGTCGGCGATGTCCAGACTGATGTCGTTGACGGCCTTGAAGCCGTCGCCGTACTCCTTGCAGATGTTCTTCAGAGTGATCTGGGCCATGGTGGTTTCTCCTAACCGGGTCAGCCCTTGACGGCGCCGGAGGTGAGCCCGGAGACGATCTGGCGCTGGAAGAGGAGGACGAGCAGGACGACGGGGATGGTCACGACGACCCCCGCCGCGCAGATGGCGCCGGTCGGCGACTCGAACTGACTGGCACCGGTGAAGAAGGCCAGCGCCGCCGGGACCGTGCGGGCCTGGTCGCTGGTCAGCGACATGGCGAACACGAAGTCGTTCCACGCCGTGAAGAAGGCGATGATCGCGGTCGTGAAGACGCCGGGCGCGGCGAGCGGGACGATGACCTTGCGGAACGCCTCCCAGCTCGTGGCGCCGTCGACCTGGGCGGCCTGCTCCATCTCCCAGGGGATCTGCTGGAAGAACGCGGACAGCGTCCAGATCGCCAACGGCAGGGTCAGCACGAGATAGGGCAGGATCAGGCCGGGGATCGTGTCGAACAGGTGGATGCGGCGCCACAGGTCGAACAGTGGGGTGACGAGCGAGATGACCGGGAAGAAGGACACCGTGAGGGCGGTCCCGAGGATCATCCGCTTGCCCGGGAAGTCCAGGCGGGCGATCGCGTAGGCGCAGAAGGTCGCGAGGATCACGGCGACGAGGGTGGCGATGACCGCGACGAGGATCGAGTTGCGCAGCGCCGGCAGGAAGAGGTTCTTCGCGCCGCCGGTGAAGATGAGCCGGTAGTTCTCCAGCGTCGGGCTGTGGGCCCAGAACTTCCCGTCGGCCCGGTCGGCCGTCGACTTGAGCGACATGTTGAGGATCCACAGCAGCGGGACGACCGTGTAGACGATGATCGCCACCGAGGCGACGGTCTGCCAGAATCTCCGGGCGCCGGACAGCTCACGATTCATAGCCGGTCACTTCCTTCCGCCGGCCAGGTCGACGCGGAACCCCTTGACGAAGATCACCGCGATGATGACGACGCAGACGAACAGCAGCACCGACACGGCCGAGCCGAGCCCGACCTCGGTGCGCGAGATCGTCTGGTTGTAGGCGATCAGCGACAGCGACGAGGTGTCGTGGCTGCCGGCGGTCATGATGAAGATGTTGTCGAAGATCCGGAAGGCGTCGAGCGTGCGGAACAGCAGCGCCACCATGATCTGGGACTTCATGTTGGGAAGGATCACCTTGCGCAGCCGCTCGCCCCACGTGGCGCCGTCGACGACCGCCGCCTCCTCCATCGCACTGTCGATCTGGGTCAGGCCGGCGAGCAGCAGCAGCGACATGAATGGGGTGGTCTTCCAGATCTCCGAGCCGCAGATCGGCACCATCGAGCTCCAGAAGCCGCCGAACCAGTCGTAGTCGGCCGGGAACAGCCCGAGGGACAGCTTGTGGAGCAGCGGGTCGACGAAGCCGGTGTCGGTCGCGAAGGCGTAGAACCAGGAGAACGCCGAGACGACGGTGATGATCGAGTAGGGGATGAGCACGACGGTGCGCAGCAGCCCCCGCCCATGGACGATCTTCTCCATTGCCAAGGCGATCGCGAAGCCGAGCACCAGCTCGACGACGACGGTGACGACGGTGATGAAGACCGTCGTGCCGAACGCCCGCCACCACAGCGGGTCGGTGAGGATGATCCCGTAGTTGCGCAGGAACACGAAGTCCCGCCCGCCCGGATCGGTGAGGCGGTACTTGAACAGCGAGGTGTAGACCGCCTGGAGGATCGGGTAGAAGGTGACGAGGATCATGATGACGAAGGCCGGCCCGGCCAGCTTCCAGCCGAGCCTGCGCTCCTCGCGGGCCCGGTCGCTCAGGTGGGGCCTGGCGGTGTCGGGGGCGGTGCTCATAGCAGGGCCTCCCCGCGCAGGACCTTCATGATGAGCTCGGTCGACTCGGCCGGGGTGCGCGACGGATCGACCTGCTCGGGCGGCGACCAGGTGCGCTGGATGGCGGCGGACAGATCGCCGTAGTAGGCGGTGCGGGGCCGCTGCACGGCGTTGTTCAGAGACTCCCTGAAGACGTCGGCCATGGGGAACTGCTCGGCGATCTCCGGGTCGTCGAACACCGACGAGCGGGAGGCGGCGTTGCCCGTGCCGAGCATGTACTCCTTCTGGTGCTCGGCGCTCGTGATGCACGAGATCGCCCGCCAGGCCTCGTCCTTGTGCTGCGAGGCCGTGTTGACGCCCAGCTCGATGCCGCCGAAGGGGGGCGCCGCCTCCTTGTCGGCGTCGACCCGCGGGTACGTGGTCCAGCCGATGTCGTCGAAGAAGGACAGGTCGTTCTCCTTCATGGCGGCGTAGACGTACATCCAGTTGAGCATGAAGCCCGAGGTCGCCTCGTCCTGGAACATGTTGAGCGAGGTGGTCTCGGTCATCGACGACAGGGCGGGGCCGACGGCCCCGGAGGAGGCCAGCTCCTGGATGACCTCGGCGGCGCGCCGGCCCTCGGGCGTGTCGAGCCCCAGCCGAGTGTCCTCGGCCGTGGCGCCCTCGTTCTGCACGATCGTGCCGCCGGCGCCGGCGACGAGGGCGTTGACGAAGACGGTGTAGCCCTCGTAGCGCTTGGCCTGGACGGCGAGGTCGGTGCCGGTGGAGCGGGCCGCCGCGGCGAGCTGGTCGAAGGTGACCGGCCGGGTCATGTCGAGCCCCGCTGCGGCGGCCACCGACTTGCGGTACCACAGCAGCTGCGTGTTGGCCCAGAAGGGCGCCGCGACGAGGGCGTCGTTCCAGTGGGAGGCGTCGAGGGAGCCCTGCACCCGGTCCTCGGTGAAGTCGGCGACGTACTGGTCGGGGACGTTCACGAGGTAGCCGGCCTCGGCGAACTCGGGGACGACCACCGGGTCGAGGCTCATGATGTCGACCCCCGAGTCGTGGGCCGCCAGTCTGCGGATGAGCTGCTGGCGCTGGTCGGAGGCCTCGTTCGGCAACAGCTCGACGTTGATGGTGTAGGTGCCGCCGGAGGCCTGGGAGCACTCGGCGGCGAGCTGCGCCTGGCCCCCTCCGGTGGGCGAGGAGCCGCCGCCGTCGGGATTGATGAACCAGGTGAGGGTGTCGGTGCCGGCCGTCCCGCCGCCGGAGCACCCGGTGAGCCCGGAGACGGCGAGGGCGAGAAGGCAGCCTCCCAGGACGGGTGCGAGAGATTTCCTCGATCTCATGGTCTTCCTGCCTCGTTGCATGAATGTGGTCCTGATCATAGTCGAGGGGCCACATTCCCGGGCGGCACCGGGGGGCGTTCGCGGTGAGCGAACGCCCCCGTCAGGCCCCTTTACCGGGAGCCCAGCGCCTGCCTCAGGCTCACCCGGCCGTGGGTCTGCAGCAGCGAGCGCCGGTAGATCCTCGAGCCCGCCCAGACCACCAGCGGGGTGATGGCCAGCGTGACCGCCAGGGCGATGACCGCCTGCCACCACGGGGCCGTCCCGGTCGCCAGACGCACCGGCATGAGCACGCAGGACACGAGCGGCACGAAGGACAGGACGCTCTGGGCCGGGCCGTGGACGGCGAAGCCGACGACGTAGATCGCCAGGAGCAGCCAGGTCAGCGGCTGGGAGGTGTGCTGGAGGTCCTCCTGCGAGCTGGCCAGGGCGCCGGCGGCCGCCCACAGGCAGGCCAGGGTGCAGAAGCCGACCAGGAAGAAGGCGAGGAACCAGGCGAGGGAGCCGGACAGCCCCGGCAGCACGGCTCCGAGCCCGGTCCGCGAGACGCCGAGGAGCCCGACGATCGTGTAGAGGGCCATCTGGCCCAGGGCCATGAGGGTGTTGCCGACGATCTTGCCCAGCAGCAGCTGGTGGGCCGGCACCGCTGCCGTGAGGATCTCGATGACCCGGGACTGCTTCTCGGCCGTCACCGACTGGGCGATCTGCATGCCGAACATCATCGAGGAGACCATGAACAGCGCGGCGAAGGCGATGCCGACGAAGTAGCCCCGCATGGTGAACCCGGCGTCGGGGTCGAGCTCCTCGCTCGTGACGCTCGTCGCCGCGGCCAGCTGCTCGTCGCCCATGCCGGTCTGCTCGGCGAGCCGGGCCAGGGCGGTCTGGGAGGCGGCCGTGCTCGTGTAGGAGAGCAGCTGCTCGTCGGCGGAGCCGCCGAAGGTGAGCACCCAGCCGGTGCCGGTCTCGTGCAGCCAGGCCGTGTCGTCGTCGCCCAGTTCGGCGCGGGCGGCCGTCTCGTCGGCCGCCTCGGCGAGCTCGATCCGCGCGGAGGATCCGTTGGCCCCGGCCACGGAGCCGATGGCCTGCGCCACCCGGGCCGAGGCGGGGTCGGAGGTCACGACGGTCCAGGTCTTCTGCTGGGAGCTCGACCAGATGGAGAAGCCGAGGCCCCCGGCGATGATGACGAGCATGAGGATGGTCGAGATGATGAAGCTCCGGTCGCGGAGCCTGACGGACATCTCGTGCCCGGCGACGATGCGCCACTGATTCCCGGGGCCCGTTCCGACGGTGCTCATCGGGTCACCTCCCGGTAGATCTCGGCAAGGGTGGGACGGACCTCGGCGAGCTCGCGCACGTCGCCGCGGGCCAGCGCCTCAGTCAGCAGCGCGCGCCGGGCGTCGGCGGTCTCGAGGGTCAGCAGTGCGGTGGGGCCGGCCACGTCGAGGACGGTGATGCCGGGCAGGTCGCGCACCCAGCCTGTGTCGACGTCCATGACCAGGCGGTGGCGGGACTCGCCGCCGGCCTCCAGCTCCTCGCGGGTACCGGCCGCCACGACCCGCCCGTGGGAGAGGATGACGAGCCGGTCGCACAGTCGCTCGACGAGGGAGAGCTGGTGGGAGCTGAACAGCAGGGGGACTCCGGCCGCGGTGCGCGTGCGCAGCACCTCGGCCAGCGAGTCGACGGCCTCCGGGTCGAGGCCGCTGAAGGGCTCGTCGAGGATGAGGGCGGCCGGCTCGGTCATGACGGCGGCGGTGACCTGGACGCGCTGCTGGTTGCCGAGGGAGAGCTTCTCGAGCTTCTCGTCCGTGCGCTCGCCCAGGCCGAAGGCCTCGAGCAGCGCCACGGCCTCGGCGCGGGCCGCCGCGGCCCCGGCGCCGTGCAGGCGGGCCAGGTAGACGAGCTGGTCGAGCACTCGCTGTTTGGGATAGAGCCCGCGCTCCTCGGGCATGTAGCCGATCCGGCGGCGCTCGGCCGCGGTGATCGGGGCGCCGTCCCACAGGACCTCGCCCGCGTCGGGGCCGAGCAGGCCCATGATCATGCGCATCGTCGTCGTCTTCCCCGCGCCGTTGCCCCCGATGAAGCCGACGGTCGCCCCGTCGGGCACCTCGAGGCTCACGTCGTCGACGGCGACCAGCTCGCCGAACCGCCGGGTGAGGTGTCGTGTCTCGAACATGACGACAAGTCTGTCGGTCCGTCCGCGCTCGCGCATCGGCCGTCCAGGGGAACTCGGGCCCGCCCGTCCCGCGCGGCCTCGTCCGAAGGGATGAGTCCCGGTGCGGTCAGTCCGCCAGGCCGTGCCGGAAGGCCCAGGCCACGGCCTGCACCCGGTCGCGCAGTCCCAGCTTGGCCAGCAGGTTCGAGATGTGGGTCTTGACGGTCGCCTCCGAGACGACCAGTTCGGCGGCGATCTCCGCGTTGGACAGGCCCCTGGCCAGGGCGCGCAGCACCTCGGTCTCGCGCCCGGTGAGTTCGGCCGGGCCGATGGCGGCGCCCGTCCCCGGCCCCGGCCCGTCCGGGGCCGGCGGCTGGGCCCCGGACGCCGACATCGCCCGGATGACGCGCAGCGTCACCCTCGGACTGAGCAGCGCGTCGCCTCGGGCGACGGCGCGCACGGCCGAGACCAGCTCGTCGGGGTCGGAGTTCTTCAGGACGAAGCCCGAGGCGCCGGCGCCGAGGGCCTCGAAGACGTAGTCGTCGCGGTCGAAGGTGGTGACCATGATGACCCTGGCGAGATTCTCGGCGGTGATCGCGCGGGTGGCCTCGATGCCGTCGACGCCGGGCATCTGCACGTCCATGAGGATGACGTCGGGGCGCTCGGCGCGGGCCAGCTCGACGGCCAGGGCGCCGTCGTGGGCCTGGCCGACCACCTCGATGTCGTCCTCCAGGGACAGGATCATGTCGAAGCCGGTGCGCACCAGCTTCTGGTCGTCTGCGAGCAGGACGCGGATCATGAGACCTCCTCGAGGGGGAGGCGGACCCTCACCCGGTAACCGCCGGTGGGGCGCGGACCGATCTCGGCCTCGCCCTTGTGTCCCGCGACGCGCTCGCGCATGCCGAGCAGCCCCAGGCCGGTGCCCGAGGAGCCCGGCACGGGGCGCCCGGAGTCGAGGATCTCGGCCTCCGCGTAGCGCTCGGTGATGCGCACGACCACCTGGGCGCTGCGGGCGGTGGAGTGGCGCCGCACGTTCGTGAGCGCCTCCTCGACGGTGCGGTAGATGGACAGGCCGATCGGCAGCGGCACGTTCTCGGCGGCCCCCGGCGTCGACTCCAGCAGCGTGCAGTCGACGTCCAGACCGTCCGGGCGGTCGGTGGTGAGCCCGGTGAGCTGGGCGAGGGGGGGGGGGAGGAGCGGCGGGAGTCGTCCTGGGGCCCGGTCGCGCCGCGCAGCGCGCCGAGCAACCCGCGCATCTGCCCGATGGCCTCCCGCGAGGACTCCTCGACGGCGCTCAGCGCCCCGGCGGCCCGCTCCGGCCGCCGGGCGAGGGCGCGTCGCGCGGCGGCGGCCTGCACGCCCGTCACCGAGACGTGGTGGGCGACGACGTCGTGCAGCTCGCGGGCGATGCGCAGGCGCTCCTCGACGATCGCCCGGTCGCGCAGTTGCTCGGCCTGCCGTGCGATCTGGGCGGCCTGGTCCGCCAACTGGTCCTGCTGGCGAGCCCGGCGCCAGGCGCTCGTCCCGAAGGCGAAGGCGGCGACGAAGAAGACGATGTTCACCAGATAGGAGTAGATGCCGTACGACAGGGCCGGCCCGAGCAGGCCGTGCGCGGCGCCGTCGCCCTGGCGGTCGCTGATGCGCTCCAGACCGGAGCCGACGGCGACGTCCCAGGTGAGCCACACGAGGTCGGCCAGGAGGATCCCCGCGATGACGGCCGTCACCGCGCGCCGGCTCGCCGCCCAGTTGACGGCCGAGAAGACGGACAGGAAGATGAGCGCCATGCCGACCAGCTGGGAGTTCACCTCACCGGCGGTGCGGGTCGTCACGACGAAGCCGGCGAAGACGACCAGCGTCGAGGCGAGCGGGAAGCGGCGCCGCCACAGGAGCGGCGCGGCCTCGAGGACGATGAGCCCGTACTCGAGCGGGCGCGACCGGAGCAGCTCGGCCGAGACGTAGCCGCGCAGCAACTCGAGGTTCATCGCCGCCGCCATGGCCATGGCGGCGGCGATGGCGGCGTCGCGCCGCTCGAGGCGCGGGCCCGGGCGTCGCCAGTCGTCGTCGAGACCGAGCCACGCCCCGATGCGTTCGGACAGCGGCTGCCTGGCCATGCGTCCTCCCTCGTCCACGGGCCGATCGGGCTGGGGCGAGCCTAGCGGCCCGCCGCCGGTCGCCTGCGCGCCCGTCCATCCCCGGTCGCCGGCTCGCCCGTCCGGTTCCCGGCTCCGGCTCGGTACGCTGGCGGGCATGGCCGATCCGTCCACCTATCGTCCCGCACCGGGCGAGATCCCCACGAGCCCGGGGGTCTACCGGTTCAGCGATGCGCACGGCGGGGTCGTCTACGTCGGCAAGGCCAAGAACCTCCGCAACCGACTGAACTCCTACTTCCAGGACGAGTCGGCGCTGCATCCGCGCACCCGCACGATGGTGCGCACCGCCGGTCGCGTCGAGTGGACGGTCGTGCAGAACGAGCTCGAGTCGCTCCAGCTCGAGTACACGTGGATCAAGCAGTACCGGCCGCGGTTCAACATCATGTACCGCGACGACAAGAGCTACCCGTGGCTGTGCGTCAGCTGGAGCGAGGAGTACCCGCGGGTCTTCGTCGGGCGCGGCGCCAAGCACCGCGGGTGGCGCTACTACGGTCCCTTCGGCAAGGCCTGGGCGATCCGTGAGACCCTCGACATGCTGCTGCACGTCTTCCCGATGCGCTCGTGCACGAAGGGCGCCTTCAACGCGGCCGCCCAGTCGGGGCGCCCCTGCCTGCTCGGCTACATCGGCAAGTGCTCGGCGCCCTGCGTCGGCAGGGTGGGCGCCGACGAGCACCGCGCGATCGCGGCCGATCTGTGCGCCTTCATGGAGGGCCGCACCGGGCGCCTCGAGAGGAAGATGACCGAGCAGATGGTGCAGGCCTCCGCCGAGGAGAACTTCGAGCGCGCCGCCGTGCTGCGCGACTCGCTCGCGGCCCTGGCCGAGGCCGGCGAGCGCAACGCCATCGTCCTGCCCGAGCGCACCGACGCCGACGTGGTCGCCCTGGCCCTCGACCCGCTCGAGGTGGCCTTCCAGGTCTTCCACGTGCGCGGCGGGCGGGTGCGCGGCGAACGCTCCTGGGTGGCAGACCGGGCCGACGACGCCGACGAGGGCGGGCTCGTCGAGTCCTTCCTCCTGACGCTGTACTCCGACTCGGCGGTGCCGCGCGAGGTGCTCGTCCCGGCCCTGCCCCCTGACGCCGGGGCGCTCGCCGAACTGCTGGGCGCCCAGCGCGGCGCGGCGGTGAACCTCCACGTGCCCCGGCGCGGCGACAAGCGCGTCCTCCTGGACACGGTCGCGCAGAACGCCGCCCAGGCGCTGGCCCGGCACAAGGCCAGGCGCTCGGCCGACCTGGAGACCCGCAACCGGGCGCTGGCCGAGCTCGCCGAGCTGCTCGAGCTGCCCGAGGCGCCGCTGCGCATCGAGGGCTACGACATCTCGCACCTCCAGGGCACGCAGGCGGTCGGCTCCATGGTCGTCTTCGAGGACGGCATGGCCCGCAAGAGCGAGTACCGCCGCTTCGTCATCAAGAGCTTCGAGGGCTCGGACGACCTGCGCGCCATGGACGAGGTGCTCACCCGGCGCTTCGGCCGCCTGCTCGACGACCGCGCGGTGCTGCGGGACGCCGGCCGGGACGCCCTCGTCGACCCCGGCACCGGCCGGCCGCTCAAGTTCGCCTACGCCCCCTCGCTCGTCGTCATCGACGGCGGCCCGCTCCAGGTCGAGGCCGCCCAGCGCGCCGTCGACGCGCTGGGCGTCACCGGGGTCCGCGTCATCGGCCTCGCCAAGCGCCTCGAGGAGGTCTGGCTGCCCGGCGAGGAGTACCCGCTCATCCTGCCGCGCACCTCCGAGGGCCTCTACCTGCTCCAGCGCGTGCGCGACGAGTCGCACCGCTTCGCCATCGCCCACCACAGGCGCCGGCGCTCGGCGGCGATGGTCGAGTCCGTGCTCGACCAGGTGCCGGGCCTGGGCCCGGTGCGGCGGGCCACGATCCTCGAGCGCTACGGCTCGCTCAAGCGGCTGCGCGGGGCCGGTGTCGCCGAGCTCGCCGGGCTGCCCGGCATCGGGCGGGCGACGGCCGAGGCGATCGTCGCGGCCCTGGCGGCCGACGACGCGGCCCCGGCCGTCAACACGACGACCGGCGAGATCCTCCGGTGAGTCCGGCCGGGGTCCGTCCCCTCGTCCGGGGCGTCGAACGCCGGCGTCCGACGCCCAGGGTGGCCGATAATGGGGGTCGTGAGTGATCTGCCAGCGCCCGTCCGCACCCTGCCGAAGGCCCCCCGCACCGTCATCATCACCGGGATGTCCGGCGCGGGACGACGCACCTGCGCCCACGCCATGGAGGACCTCGGCTGGTTCGTCGTCGACAACCTGCCCCCGTCGATGCTGCCCGAGCTCATCGGCACCGCCAACGACTCCGGGCTGAACCGGCTGGCCGTCGGTCTCGACGTGCGCGGCCGGGAGATGTTCGACCAGCTGCCCGCGGTCTTCTCCCGCCTGCGCGAGCGGGGCATCTCGCCCGAGATCTGCTTCCTCGAGGCCAGCGACGAGGCCATCGTCCGCCGCCAGGAGTCCAGCCGCCGCCCGCTGCCGCTCCAGGGGGACGGCCGGCTGCTCGTCGGCATCGAGAAGGAGCGCCGGATGCTGTCGGACCTGCGCGCCAGCGCCGATCTCGTCATCGACACCTCCCGCCTCAACGTCCACCAGCTGGCCGCGCGCGTCGCCCACGCCTACGGCGGGGACGAGGCGGGCACCCTGCGCGTCCAGGTCATGAGCTTCGGCTTCAAGAACGGCGTGCCGCTCGACGCCGACTTCGTCTTCGACGTGCGCTTCCTGCCCAATCCGCACTGGGTCCCCGAGCTGCGCCCGCAGACCGGCCTGTCCGAGGCGGTCAGCGGCTACGTCCTGGCCCAGGACGGCGCCACGGAGTTCCTCGACGACCTGCAGAGCATGTTCCGCATCGTCGCACCCGGCTACCTGCGCGAGGGCAAGCGCCAGGTGACCATCGCCGTCGGCTGCACCGGCGGCAAGCACCGCTCGACGGCCATGACGGAGGCGGCCGCCGCGCGGCTGCGCGCCGACGGGATGCAGGTGAGCGTCCTGCACCGCGACCTCGGTCTCGAGTGAACCGTTCGCGGGGCCGGACCGGGCCCCCAGAGATGAGAGTGAAGGGGATCGGCGATGCGCGACCCAGGTGAGCTTCCCAAGGTCGTCGCCCTCGGCGGCGGACACGGCCTCTACTCGTCGCTCGCGGCGCTGCGGCGGGTCACCGACGACCTCACGGCCGTCGTCACGGTCGCCGACGACGGCGGCTCGTCGGGCCGGCTGCGCGCCGAGCTCGGCGGCCTGCCCCCGGGCGACCTGCGCATGGCGCTGGCCGCCCTGTGCGGCGACGACCACAACGGGCGCCGCTGGGCCACCGTGCTCCAGCAGCGCTACCGCTCCGACGGGCCCCTCAACGGGCACGCCATCGGCAACCTGCTCATCGAGGGCGTCTGGCAGACGATCGGCGACCCGGTCGCCGGCCTCGACATGGTCGCCGACCTCGTCGACGCCCGCGGGCGGGTCCTGCCCGCCTCGACGGTCCCGCTCGACATCGAGGCGGACGTCCTCGGCCTCGACCTCGAGTTCCCGACCGAGGTGCAGGTCGTCCACGGCCAGCACGAGGTCGCGGTGACGCGCGGCCTCGTCCAGTCGATCCGGCTGCTGCCCGACGACCCCCCGGCCTGCCCGCAGGCCCTCGCCGCCATCGCCGCGGCCGACTACGTCGTCCTCGGTCCCGGGTCGTGGTTCACCTCCGTCCTGCCGCACCTCATGATCCCGGGGCTGGCCAGGGCGATCATCGAGTCCGGGGCTCACAAGGTGCTCACGCTCAACGTCGCGTCCGGCCACGAGACGGCCGGCTTCTCGCCGACCCGCCACATGGAGCTCATCGCCGAGCACGCGCCCGGGCTGCGCCTCGACACGGTGGTCGCCGACGAGACCTTCGCCGGCGAGGACGAGACCCTCGAGGCGGCCTGCGCCCGGCTCGGCGCCCGCCTCGTCATCGGCGACGTCTCCATGCACGACAACACGGCCCGTCACGACCGGCTGCGGCTGGCGTCGGTCTACAGCGAGCTCATGCTCGGTTGACACCGGGCTCCGGGGCCGGTTGCGTACCCTGAGTGGGGTCGACGCCGAACAGGGGGAGAGCAGATGGCACTGACGCAGCAGGTGAAGTCCGAGCTGGCCACGGTCCCCGTGCTCAAACCCGAGTCGCGCCGCGCCGAGATCGCCACGATGCTGCGCTTCGCCGGCGGCATCCACCTCGTGAGCGGCCAGATCGTCGTCGAGGGCGAGTTCGACACCGGCAACGCCGCCCGCCGCCTGCGCGCCGGCATCCGCGAGCTGTACGACTTCGACTGCGACATCATCGTGGTCAACTCCTCGGGCATGCGCCGCGGCACCCGCTACGTCGTCCGCCAGGTGCGCCGGGGCGAGGACCTCGCCCGCCTGACCGGCCTCATCGGCGCCCGCCGCGTCCCGGTGCGCGGACTGCCCGCCCAGATCGTCGGCGGCTCGCTGGAGGACCAGGTCGCCGCATGGCGGGGCGCCTTCCTGGCCCGCGGTTCGCTCACCGAGCCGGGCCGCTCGATGGCACTCGAGATCACCTGCCCCAGTTCGGAGTCCGCGCTGGCCCTCGTCGGGGCGGCCCGCCGGCTCGGCATCGGCGCCAAGGCCCGCGAGGTACGCCAGATGGACCGCGTCGTCGTCCGCGACGGCGACGCCATCTCCGAGCTGCTCACCCGGATGGGCGCCAACGAGTCGGTGCTCGCCTGGGAGGAGCGGCGCATGCGCCGCGAGGTGCGCGCGAGCGCCAACCGGCTGGCCAACTTCGACGACGCGAACCTGCGCCGCTCGGCCCGCGCGGCCGTCGCCGCCAGCGCCCGCGTCGAGCGCGCCCTGGAGATCCTCGGCGAGGACATCCCCGACCATCTGCGCTCCGCCGGCGAGCTGCGCCTGTCCCATCGCGACGCCTCGCTCGAGGAGCTCGGCCGTCTGCACGTCCCGCCGCTCACCAAGGACGCGGTGGCCGGCCGCATCCGCCGCCTTCTCGCCCTGGCCGACAAGACGGCCGCCGAGCGCGGCGTCGCGCCCACGACCGCGGCCCTGACCTCCGAGATGCTCGCCGACGACAAGTGAGACGGCGACAAGTGAGCCGGCGAGCGCCGGGGGCCGGGCCCCGGGCCGTGCATGAACAGGCATTCCGGAATCCGAATCCTGCACGGATTCCCAGAAGGGATTCCGGGATGAGCCCCATGGATCATGGGGCCGCCGGTCGGATAAGATTGCCTCGTCCGAGTCTGGGGGCCGGGTGTGACGCCGGGTGGCTCAGGCATCACGACCCGTCGAAGGAGAATCGACTACATGACCGTCAAGGTTGGTATCAATGGTTTCGGCCGCATCGGCCGCAACTTCTTCCGTGCGATGATCGAGCAGAAGGCTGATCTCGACATCGTCGCAGTCAACGATCTGACTGACACCAAGACCCTCGCCCATCTGCTCAAGTACGACTCGATCCTCGGCCGCTTCGCCGGTGAGGTGACCTACGACGACAGCAGCATCATCGTCGACGGCAAGGCCATCAAGGTCTGCTCCGAGCGCAACCCCGCCGATCTGCCCTGGAAGGAGCTCGGTGTCGAGGTCGTCGTCGAGTCGACCGGCCTGTTCACCGATGGTGAGAAGGCCAAGGCCCACATCGAGGCCGGCGCCAAGAAGGTCGTCATCTCCGCCCCCGCGAAGAACGTCGACGGCACCTTCGTCATGGGCGTGAACGAGAAGAGCTACGACCCGGCCACCCAGAGCATCATCTCGAACGCCTCCTGCACGACGAACTGCCTGGCCCCGCTGGCCAAGGTCCTCCAGGAGAAGTTCGGCATCGAGCGCGGCATCATGACGACGATCCACTCGTACACGGGCGACCAGCGCATCCTCGACGCCCCGCACAAGGACCTGCGTCGCGCCCGCGCCGCCGCCCTCAACATGATCCCCACCAAGACCGGCGCCGCCCAGGCCGTCGCCCTCGTGCTCCCCGAGCTCAAGGGCAAGTTCGACGGTCTCGCCGTCCGCGTCCCCACGCCGACCGGCTCGCTCACCGACCTCTCGTTCATCCCGGGCCGCGAGGTCACCGTCGAGGAGGTCAACGCCGCCGTCAAGGAGGCCGCCGCCGGTGAGCTCGAGGGCATCCTCGCCTACACCGAGGACCCGATCGTCTCCACCGACATCCAGGGCGACCCGCACACCAGCATCTTCGACGCCTCCGAGACCAAGGTCATCGGCAACCTCGTCAAGGTGCTCAGCTGGTACGACAACGAGTGGGGCTACTCCAACAGCCTCGTCAACCTGACCAAGCTCGTCTGCGACAAGCTCTGAGCCATCATCACCACGTGGGGCAGGGCGCGTCGGCTTGGCCGGCGCGCCCTGCCCCGTCGTGAACCGCCCGTGCGCATCCCGTCGACCCGTCCGCCGCGGTTCACCCGCCAGGAATCATCCATGACGAACCACCGAATCCCAGTTCCAGGAGTTGACCAGTGAAGACTGTCTCCCAGCTCGGCGATCTGCGCGGCAAGCGCGTCGTGATCCGCTGCGACTTCAACGTGCCGCTCAACGGCACCATCATCACCGACGACGGCCGCATCCGCGCCGCCCTGCCCACCCTGAGGGCCCTCCTCGGCGCCGGCGCCCGCGTCACCGCGCTCGCGCACCTCGGCCGCCCCAAGGGCCGGATCGACCCCGCGTTCTCCCTGGCCCCCGTCGCCGCCCGCCTCGGCGAGCTGCTCGGTCAAGACGTGAAGTTCGCCGCCGACACCGTCGGCCCCTCCGCCCAGGCCACCAGCGTCTCCCTCGCCGACGGCGAGATCGCCCTCGTCGAGAACGTCCGCTTCGAGCCGGGCGAGACGAGCAAGGACGACGCCGAGCGCGGGGCCCTGGCCGCCGAGTACGCCCGGTTCGGCGAGATCTTCGTCTCCGACGGCTTCGGCGTCGTCCACCGCAAGCAGGCCAGCGTCTACGACTTGGCCAAGCTGCTGCCGAACGCCGCCGGCGAGCTCGTCGCCAAGGAGGTCTCCGTCCTGTCGAAGATCACCACGGACCCGGAGCGCCCCTACGTCGTCGTCCTCGGCGGCGCCAAGGTCGCCGACAAGCTGGCCGTCATCGACAACCTCCTGTCGGTCGCCGACACCCTCGTCATCGTCGGCGGCATGGCCTACACCTTCCTCAAGGCCCAGGGCCACGAGGTCGGCGACTCGATCCTCGACGAGTCCAAGGTCGCGACCTGCCGCGAGTACCTCGACCGCGCGCGGGCCACCGGCAAGAAGATCCTGCTGCCCGTCGACGTCGTCGTCGCCGAGGGCATGGACTTCGACGCCCGCAGGGCCGTCGGCGAGGTCTCGGTCGTCCCCGCCGATGCGATCCCGTCCGACCGCGAGGGCCTCGACATCGGGCCCGAGTCCGCCAAGGCCGTCGCCGCGGAGATCGCGGGCGCCCGGACCGTCTTCTGGAACGGGCCCGCCGGCGTCTCCGAGATCTCCGAGTTCGCCGGGGGGACCAGGGCCATCGCCGACGCCCTGGTCTCGTCCGAGGCCTTCTCCGTCATCGGCGGCGGCGACTCCGCGGCCGCGGTGCGCGCCTTCGGCCACTCCGACGACGAGTTCGGCTGGATCTCCACCGGGGGCGGCGCCTCCCTCGAATATCTTGAAGGAAAGGAACTGCCCGGCCTGGCGGTTCTGGAAGGGAGCAACTGATCATGGCACGCAAGCCGATCATGGCCGGCAACTGGAAGATGAACATGAACCACGTCGACGCCGTCGGCCTGGTCCAGAAGCTGGCCTTCACGCTGCAGGACAAGGGCTACGACCCCGAGGCCTCCGAGTGCGTCGTCATCCCGCCGTTCACCGGCATCCGCACCGTGCAGACACTCATCGAGGGCGACCGGCTCCCGATCGTCCACGGCGCCCAGGACGTCTCCGAGCACGACGACGGCGCCTACACCGGTGACATCAGCGCCGACATGCTCGCCAAGCTGGGCTGCACCTATGTGATCGTCGGCCACTCGGAGCGTCGCCAGTACCACGGCGAGACCGACGAGCTCGTCAACGCCAAGGCCGTCAAGGCGCTCTCCAAGGGGCTCACGCCGATCATCTGCGTCGGCGAGTCCCTGGAGGTCCGCAAGGCCGGCCAGCACGTCGAGTTCACCGTCGCCCAGGTGAGGGGGGCGCTCGCCGGCATCCCCGCCGGGCAGGTCGCCGGTCTCGTCATCGCCTACGAGCCCGTCTGGGCCATCGGCACCGGCGAGGTCGCCACCCCCGAGGACGCCCAGGAGGTCTGCGGCGCGATCCGGCGGGCCGTCACCGAGCTGTACGACGAGGCCACCGGCCAGTCCGTGCGCATCCAGTACGGCGGCTCGGTCAAGCCCGGTTCCGTGACGGCCATCATGGCCAAACCCGACATCGACGGCGCCCTCGTCGGCGGCGCGAGCCTCAAGCCCGACGACTTCGCCGCCATCGTCCGCTTCTACGCCATGGCCCAGGCCTGACGGGGCCTCCCCGGGGCCGTCCCGACGGGACCCGCGAGCAGGGGCGTCCGGCACGATGCCGGACGCCCCTGCTCGCTGCTCCGATCCGCCTTGGTCCGTGGGCTAGAATCACCGGGTGATGCTAATCCCGCTCATGACATGGCCCATCACGACGCTGTCCATCGTGCTCGTGGTGCTGAGCTTCACACTCACCGCCTTCATCCTCCTCCACAGGAGCCGCGGCGGCGGCCTGTCGGATCTCTTCGGCGGCGGCATGACCACCTCGACGAGCGGCACGTCCTCGGCCGAGCGGATGCTCGACCGGCTCACTGTCATCATCGGTCTGCTGTGGCTGGCCTGCATCATCGGCCTGCTCGTGCTGTACCGGGCGACGGCGTGAGCCCGATCGGAGCCCGGCACGAGCGTCATCCCCTCTCCCCCGATAGGAGCATCCAGCTGTGGCTAGTGGCAGCGCAATCCGTGGCAGCCGCGTCGGCGCCGGTCCGATGGGCGAGGCCGAGCGCGGCGAGACGGCGCCCCGCGTCCAGGTCGCGTACTACTGCGCGAACGGGCACGTGACGCGTCCCTCCTTCGCCCAGGACGCCGAGATCCCCGAGGACTGGGAGTGCACCAGGTGCGGTCTGCCCGCCAGCCGGGACCAGCAGGATCCGCCGCCGAGGCCCCGGGCCACCCCGTACAAGACCCATCTGGCCTATGTGAAGGAGCGCCGCAGCGACAAGGAGGCCGCTGCGATCCTCAAGGAGGCCCTGGCCAATCTCAAGAAGCGCCGCCGCAGCGGCGAGATCATCTACTGATCGGCGGGCCCCGCCGCGGCGCCCCTCACAGGTCGCACTGGAAATAGGGGACCGTCGAGGCGGCGGCCCGGTCGACGAACCAGACGGTCCGCTCGGCGCCGTGCACCCGAGCGGCCGGTGTGCGCGGGTCGCCCCCGAGCGTGGCGGCGAGACAGCCCGCTCGCTCGGCGCCGCAGGCCAGGCCCCAGACCTGGCGGGAGCGGTTGATCGCCTTGTAGGTCAGCGTGACCTGCTCGGCGGGGCCCTCGGGGGCGTCGGTGACGCCGGTCGCCAGCTGGCTCGTGCCGCTCTGGGCGGTGAAGCTCGGGTGCCGGGGGAAGATCGAGGCGACGCGCCCGCCCCGCCCGATCTCGAGGAGGCAGATGTCGAAGACCGTCCCGTCGAGCTCCTTGGCGTAGGCGTAGGCGGCGTCGTCCGGGTCGGCGGAGCCGTTCGAGCTCGGCATGGCGTGGATGTTGGACGGCGGCAGCGTGAGGGCGCCGCCGAGGACGGCGAGGGTCGCCAGCGAGTTGCGCGAGGGGTCGGTCGTCGTGACGAAGGCCTCCGAGCTCCACCACAGGTGCAGACGGGTCGGGACGATGCCGCCCGAGCGGGCCAGGGCGGCCAGGTGGGCGCACACCGCGCGCTCTGCGCGGCCGCCGCAGAAGCACAGATGGGCGGTGCCGCGCTCGGACTGGGCCCGGGCCAGGGCGTTCACCAAGTGCTTGCTCACCTCGGTGGTGAGCTCGTCCTCGTCCGCGTAGCGCAGGACCCGCGGGGCGCTCATCAGCCGGCCCGTTCCGCGAGGGCGTCCAGCGTCCGGACGAGGACGGTGTCGGGGTCGAGGCGGCGCAGCTCCTCGCTCAGCAGGGCCACGGTGCCGCGGCGCCCCAGCGCCGCGGTGCGCACCGGCTGGTCGGGGATGACGAAGATCGCGTCGGAGGTCCGCTCGCGGCGCACGGCCACCTCGCCGGCGTCGGTCTCCAGACGGACGGCCGTGAGCCCTGGCCCCATTGAGGTGCGCACCTCGACCGGCACGCCGAGGCGGGAGTCCAGCCAGGCGGCGAAGAGCTCGGCCGGGGCGTTGTCGGCGGCGGCCTCGACGACCGCCGAGCGCACGGGCCGTCGGCACTGGTCGAGGGCCGAGGCGACGAGTGCCCGCCAGCGCGTGAGACGGGTCCACGACAGGTCGGTGTCGGCCCCGCTGTGCTCGCCGCGGGCGCGCGCCACGAGCGCGGCGACCGGGTCGTCCGCGTTCGTCGCGTCGGTGATGCGCCGGGTGGCGAGCGCCCCGATGGGGTCCTCGCCGGGCAGCTCGGGGCCGCGGCCGGGCCACCAGGCGACGACCGGCAGGTCGAGCAGGAGCGGCAGGACGACCGAGTCGCCGTGGCCGACGAGCTCGCCGGTCAGGCGCAGGGTGATCATGTCGCCGGGCGCGCCCTCGCCGACGCGGATCTCGGCGTCCATGGCGGTGGGACGGTCGCGGCCGCCCTCGATGACGACGATGATGCGTGAGGGGTGCTCGACGGCGGTGGCCTGCGCGGCGTCGAAGGCGTCGGAGTACTGGCGGGTGGTGCTCACGACGATGAGCGTCATGACGAGGCCGGAGGCGGCGCCCGTGGAGCGGCGGGCGGCGAGCGCCCGCGCGGCCACCTCGGAGGAGTTCGTGTCCGTGAGTTCGATGATCATCTGGGTGACCTCCCTAGGGACGGCGCCAGGCGAAGCCGTCGTTGGCCAGCATGCGGGCGCCGCCGGCCGGGCCCCACGTGCCGGAGGCGTACTGCTCGGGGCGTCCCTGGGCAGACCAGTGCGCCAGGACCGGGTCGAGCAGCCGCCAGGAGAGCTCGACCTCCTCCTGCTGCGGGAACAGCGGCGGCTCGCCGAGCAGGACGTCGAGGATGAGGCGCTCGTAGGCCTCGGGGCTCGTCTCGTTGAACGAGTCGGCGTAGGCGAAGTCCATGCTCACCTGGCGGATCTCCATGGCCGTGGCCGGGACCTTGGCGCCGAAGTGCATCGAGACGCCCTCGTCGGGCTGGATGCGCAGGACGAGCGCGTTCGTGCCGAGCTCGCGGGTCTCGGTGTTGGTGAAGGGCAGGTGCGGGGCGCGCTTGAACATGAGCGCGATCTCGGTGACGCGCCGCGGCATGCGCTTGGCACTGCGCAGGTAGAACGGCACCCCCGCCCAGCGGCGGGTGTCGATGTCGAGGCGGACGGCCGCGTAGGTCTCGGTGGTCGAGTCGGGCGCGATGCCTTCCTCGTCGAGGTAGCCGATGACCCTGCTGCCGCCCTGCCAGCCGGCCGCGTACTGACCGCGCGCGGTGTGGGCGTCCAGGTCGTCGGGCACGCGCGCCGCGGCGAGCACCTTCTGCTTCTCGATGCGCAGCTGCGAGGCGTCGAAGCTGTTCGGCTCCTCCATGGCGGTGAGGGCCATGAGCTGGAGCAGGTGGTTCTGGATGACGTCGCGGGCCGCGCCGATGCCGTCGTAGTAGCCGGCGCGGCCGCCGATGCCGATGTCCTCGGCCATCGTGATCTGCACGTGGCTGACGTGGTTGCTGTTCCAGAGGGGCTCGAACATCTGGTTCGAGAAGCGCAGGGCCAGCAGGTTCTGCACGGTCTCCTTGCCCAGGTAGTGGTCGATGCGGAAGACCGACTCGGCGGGGAAGGCCCGGGACAGGGTGTCGTACAGCGCGCGCGAGCTGGCTAGGTCGTGGCCGAAGGGCTTCTCGATGACGACGCGCTTCCAGCCGGTGGACTGGTCGGTCATGCCGTGGCGGGTGAGCTGGTCGATGACCCGCTCGAAGCGGCTCGGCGGCACCGACAGGTAGAAGGCGTGGTTGCCGGCCGTGCCCTGCTCGGTGTCGAGCTCGTCGAGGACGGCGCGGAGGCGCTCGAAGGTGCCGCCGTCGTCGAAGTCGCCCCAGACGAAGCGGATGCCCGCGACGAGCTGCTTCCAGGTCTCGTCCCGGAAGGGCGTGCGGGCGTTCTCCTTCACGTGCCCCTTGACGATCTCGGCGAACCGGGCGTCGGTGTAGTCGCGGCGCGCCACGCCGACCAGGCCGAAGCCGGGCGGCAGCAGCCCGCGGTTCGCCAGGTCGTAGACGGCGGGCAGGAGCTTCTTCCGGGACAGATCGCCGCTCACGCCGAAGAAGACGAGCGCGCACGGGCCCGCGATGTGGGGCAGGCGGCCGTCCTCGGGGTCGCGGAGCGGGTTCACCCACTCCTGCTGTGCTGCGGTCATGGCGTCCTTCCGGGTCGTCAGGAACAGCTCTCAAGATTAGCCGCAGGGCGGGACCGGTGGATCGGCGGACGCGTCGCCCCGCCGGTCCGCGGCGGGGCGCAGGGGCGCGCGGCCTCGGCGCAGGCCGCCGCGATGACCCTCAGCGCCGTCCCCAGCCGGGCCGCCGGGACGGCGGCGAAACCGAAGACGATGCCCTCCTCGCGGCCGGTCCGACCCCATCGTCCCGCCAGGTCCCCGACGAGGACGCCGCGGGCCCGCGCCGCCTCGACGACCCGCGCCCCGGGCGCGTCGGTGAGGACGACGGCCTGCAGGCCGCCCATGAGCGGGGCCGGACGGGCCCCCGGCGCGTCGGAGAGGGCCGCCAGGACGGTGCGCCGGCGCGCCCGGTAGCTGCGTCGCATCCGCTGGATGTGGCGGCGCAGTTCCCCGCTGGCAAGATAGCCGGCCAGCGCCTGCTGGACGAGCGTGCCGGTGGGCGGGCCGAGGAGCCGGCGGCGGGCGAGCAGCGGATCGAGCAGCCCGTCCGGGGCCACGAGGTAGCCGGTCGCCAGGGCAGGCGACAGCACCGTCGAGAAGGTGCCGAGCGTGAGGACGCGCCCCGTCGAGGGGTCGTCCAGGGCGGCCAGCGGGGGCAGTGGCATGCCGACGTAGCGCAGCTCGGAGTCGTAGTCATCCTCGATGACGAGCACCCGGCCGGACCTCGCCCAGTCCAGCAGCTCCTGGCGGCGCCGGGCGGCCAGCACGCCGCCGTGGGGGTACTGGTGGCTCGGCGTGACGATGACCGCGTCGATCCCCGAGGGGTCCGGCAGACGGTCGGTGACCAGCCCCTCGTCGTCGACGGCCAGGGCGACGGTCCGGTGTCCGAGCGCCCCGGGCAGTCCCGACAGGGCCGGATGGCCCGGACTCTCGACGCCGACCCGCAGCCGCGCCGGTCCGTCCCCGCGTCCCGCCGCGGCGCGGGAGCCCGCGAGCGCGCCGAGCGCCAGGGCGAGCCCCTCGCGCGCGCCCGCCGTGACGAGGATCTGCTCGGGCGGCCGCACGAGGGAGCGCATGAGACGCAGGTGCTCGGCCACCTCGCCGCGCAGGGCGCCGAGCCCGGCCGGGTCCGTCGAGGCGGCCGGCTCGGCCAGCGCCTCGCGCCAGGCGCGCCGCCAGGGCGGGGAGTCGATCGCCGAGATGTCCGGGTGGCCGGGCCGCAGGTCGAGCAGCCCGTCGTGCCGCGGCGCGCCGTCGCGCCCCCCGGGCGCCGTGCGCCGTCGTGCACCGGCTGGCGCACGACGCGCCCGCACCTGGGCGATCCGGGTGCCCGAGCCGCGGGTGGCGACCAGATAGCCCTCGGCCTCGAGCTGCTCGAAGGCCGTCACGACGGTGCCGCGCGCGACGCCCAGTGAGGCGGCCAGTGCCCGTGTCGAGGGCAGGGCGTCGCCGGCCCTGAGGGCGCCCGACTCGACGAGCCCCCGCAGGCCGGTGACGATCTGGTGGGTCAGCGGCGCCGGTCCGTCGCGGTCGAGGACGAGCGGGGGGTGGACCACCAGCGTGCTGCGCATGGTCCGAGACTGCCACCGGCGACCAGAAGTGGTCCAGTCGAAGATTCATGATGTGGATCTTGCGGTGGTCCACTGCTGGGGCTGGAATGGCGGGCATGACCACGCAGAGCGACTCCCCGAGCATGATCCGCACCGCCACGACCCGCGTCAAGAGGGGTCTGGCCGACATGCTGAAGGGCGGTGTCATCATGGACGTCGTCACGCCCGAGCAGGCCAGGCTCGCCGAGGAGGCCGGCGCCTGCGCCGTCATGGCCCTCGAGCGCGTGCCCGCCGACATCCGGGCCCGGGGCGGCGTCGCCCGCATGAGCGACCCCGCCCTCATCGAGGGCATCATCGACGCCGTCTCCATCCCCGTCATGGCCAAGGCGCGCATCGGCCACTTCGCCGAGGCCCAGGTGCTCCAGGCGCTCGAGGTCGACTACGTCGACGAGTCCGAGGTGCTCTCGCCGGCCGACCACGCGCACCACATCGACAAGTGGGCCTTCGACGTCCCCTTCGTCTGCGGCGCCACGGACCTCGGCGAGGCGCTGCGCCGCATCGCCGAGGGCGCCGCCATGATCCGCTCGAAGGGCGAGGCGGGCACCGGCGACATCTCCGAGGCCGTGCGGCACCTGCGCGCCATCCGCGACGGGATCGCCCGCCTGCGCTGCCTCGACCACGAGGAGCTGTACACCGCCGCCAAGGACCTCCAGGCCCCCTACGACCTGGTCCGCGAGGTCGCCGAGACCGGCGGGCTGCCCGTCGTGCTCTTCGTGGCGGGCGGGGTGGCCACCCCGGCCGACGCGGCGCTCGTCATGCAGATGGGGGCCCAGGGCGTCTTCGTCGGCTCGGGCATCTTCGCGTCGGGCGACCCGGCCCGGCGGGCCGCCGCCATCGTGAGGGCGACCGCCATGCACGACCATCCCGAGGTCGTCGCCGAGGTCTCCCGCGATCTCGGGGAGGCCATGGTCGGCATCGACGTCGCCGACGTCCCGACCCCGCACCGGCTGGCGGGACGCGGCCGGTGAGCACGGTGCCGGGCGCCGCTCCGCGCGCCGCCTGCGACGGGGCCCCTCTCGTCGGCGTCCTGGCGCTCCAGGGCGGCGTCGACGAGCATCTCGCCGCCCTGGCCGATGCCGGTGCCCGCACCCGCGCCGTCCGTCTGCCGGGCGAGCTCGAGGGGCTGGACGCCATCGTGATCCCGGGCGGTGAGTCGACCGTGCTCAGGGGACTGGCCGGCGCCCTCGGCCTTCTCGGGCCGTTGCGCGGGGCCGTCGAGGGCGGGCTGCCGGTGCTGGCCACCTGCGCCGGTCTCGTCCTGTGCGCCGGAGGGCCGTCCGGCGGCCCGGGCGTGCTCGACGTCGATGTGCGCCGCAACGCGTTCGGCCCCCAGCTCGCCTCCTTCGAGACGAGGCTCGACGTCGAGGGCGTCGGCGCGGACGTCGAGGCCGTCTTCATCAGGGCCCCGGTCGTCGTGCGCGTCGGGCCCGCCGGCCGCGTCATCGCGACGGTGGACGGGCGGGTCGTCGGCGTCCGACAGGGCGCGGTGACCGCGTTGTCCTTCCATCCGGAGCTCACCGCCGACCGCCGCGTGCACCGCGCGTTCGTCGAGCGGGTCCGCCGCTGACGGGGCCTCCCGGCCGGTCCGGTGCCGCGCCGCCCCGCAACGGGCGGGCGTCCGCATCGACCACCGCGCCACGGGCCCGTCACCGCTCCCTTCGCTGCGGGCGAGCGGGTTTGACTGGACGTCGATTTAGGAAACAATGGGCTCATGAAATCGGTGACGAGACCGGGCGGGGAGTCCGGAACGGGCGAGGAGTCCACCCGTCACCATGTGCTGCAGGAGCTCTTCTCCAACGGGCCGGCGACGGCCGCCGAGCTGGCCGAGCGCCTCGGGGTCACCCCCGCCGCCATCCGCCGCCACCTGGGCGTTCTCGAGGTCGGCGGTCGGATCGTCGAGCGGGAGCGGCCCGTGCGCGGGCGCCGCGGCCGGGGCCGCCCGGCGAAGGAGTACGTCCTCACCGACCGCGGCCGCTCGGCCTTCTTCCAGGACTACGACACCCTCGCCCTCGAGGCGCTCAGCGCCCTCGTCGAGGCCGCTGGACCCTCGGCCGTCGTGAGGGTGGGGGAGCGCCGCCACGGCGAGGTCGAGGCCCGCTACCGCCAGCTGCGCGCGGAGGCGCCGGACGCCGACCCGGTCGAGGCGCTGGCCACCGTCCTCGGCGAGGAGGGCTACGCCGCCCATGTGAGGGAGGCCCCCGGGGGCCACCAGCTGTGCCAGTACCATTGCCCGGTCGCCCATGTGGCGGCCCGGTACCCCCAGCTCTGCGAGGCCGAGACGAGCCTGTTCGCCAGGCTCCTCGGCTCCCGGGTGCAGAGGATCGCCACCATCGCCCACGGTGACGGCGTGTGCACCACGAACGTCCCCCTGGACGGAGTGCCCATCGCCGGGCGCGCCGGGCCGCCCGCCGGAGGGCGCGGCGGCGCACCCACGGATCACCGCAGTGGCACGTCCACTGATCACCACAACCGAGAGGCAGCACGCGCATGACGCAGGTCGACACGAGGCCGGGGAACAGGTTCGCCGAGCGCGACGAGCTGGTCGAGGACCTGACCACCTACAAGTACGGTTGGCACGACGCCGACGACTACTCGGCGGCGTTCGAGCGCGGCCTGTCCGAGAAGGTCGTGCGCGGCATCTCCGGGCTCAAGGGCGAACCCGAGTGGATGCTCGAGCGCCGGCTCAAGGGCCTCGAGCAGTTCGAGCGCAAACCCCTGCCCACCTGGGGCTGCGACCTGTCGCAGCTGCACTTCGATGACATCAAGTACTTCGTCCGGGCCCAGGACAGGCCGGCCAACGACTGGAACGACCTGCCCGAGGACATCAGGAACACCTACGACCGCCTGGGCATCCCCGAGGCGGAGAAGGCCCGTCTCGTCGACGGCGTCGCCGCCCAGTACGAGTCCGAGGTGGTCTACCACAAGATCAACGAGGAGCTCGGACGCCAGGGCGTCATCTTCACCGACACCGACACCGGCCTGAGGGAGTACCCCGAGCTCTTCGAGAAGTACTTCGGCACGGTCATCCCGGCCGGCGACAACAAGTTCGCCGCGCTCAACACGGCCGTGTGGAGCGGCGGCACCTTCATCCACGTTCCGAAGGGCGTCCACTGCACCATCCCGCTGCAGGCCTACTTCCGGATGAACACCGAGAACCTCGGCCAGTTCGAGCGCACGCTCATCATCGTCGACGACGACGCCTACGTGCACTACGTCGAGGGCTGCACGGCCCCGATCTACAAGACCGACTCGCTGCACGCCGCCATCGTCGAGATCATCGTCGGCACGAACGCGCGCTGCCGCTACACGACGATCCAGAACTGGTCGAACAACGTCTACAACCTCGTGACCCAGCGGGCCACCGTCGCCGAGGGCGGCACGATGGAGTGGATCGACGGCAACATCGGCTCGAAGGCCAACATGAAGTACCCGGCCTGCCTGCTCATGGGCCCCCACGCCAAGGGCGAGGCCCTGTCGATCGCCTTCGCCGGCGAGGGCCAGCACCAGGACACCGGCGCCAAGATGGTGCACACCGCGCCGCACACCTCGAGCACGATCGTCTCGAAGTCCATCAGCCGCAACGGGGGGCGCACCGGCTACCGCGGCCTCGTCGCGGTCTCCCCGGACGCCCACCATGCGATGTCCTCGGTCAAGTGCGACGCCCTGCTCGTCGACAACGTCTCGCGCTCGGACACCTACCCCTACGTGGACGTGCGTACCGACGACGTCCAGATGGAGCACGAGGCGACCATCTCCAGGATCTCCGAGGACCAGCTCTTCTACCTCATGCAGCGCGGCCTCGACGAGGACGAGGCCCGCGCCATGATCGTGCGCGGCTTCGTCGAGCCCATCGCCCGCGAACTGCCGATGGAGTACGCGCTCGAGCTCAACCGGCTCATCGAGCTCCAGATGGAAGGCGCGGTGGGCTGATGACCCGGAAGAACGGAGCAGCAGCAGTGGCCGAACCGGCTGACACCGGCGCAGAGGCGGTGCGCGGCGCCCTCGAGGGCGTCGCCTCGCACCTGCACCCGAAGGTCTCGTGGGAGCTCGACGACCATCCCGTGCCCACCGGGCGCGAGGAGGTCTGGCGGTTCACCCCGGTGCACCGGCTCGAGGACCTCCTCACGAGCCCGGCCACCGGCGTCGAGCTCGACTGCGCCCTCCGTCTGCCCGAGGGCGTGACCGCCGGCTTCGTCGAGGGCGACGCCGTGCGCGCCGCCGCCGTTGAGCCTCCGGCCGACCGCACCTCGGCGATCGCCGCCGCCAACGCCGGCCGCGCCCGTCTCGTCACGGTGCCCGCCGGCCTCGAGCTCGACGAGCCCGTCGAGCTCGACTTCACCGGAACCGGCGTCGACCGGCCCGCCTACCAGCAGACGATCATCGGGGTCGGGGCCGGGGCGCGGGCCCGGATCCTCCTGCGCTTCGAGGGCTCCGCCCGGATCGCCGACAAGATCGACGTGCGCGTCGGGGCCGGCGCCAGGGTCGACCTCGTCACCCTCCAGGACTGGGCCCCGGACGCCGTGCACGTCGCCCAGAGCTCCCTGCTCGTCGGCCGCGACGCGACGGTCCGTACCGTGCAGGCCTCGCTCGGCGGCGCCGTCACCCGCATGCTCGAGCGCGCCAGCTACGAGGGCGCCGGCGGCGAGCTGGAGCAGTTCGGCCTCTACTTCGTCGACTCGGGCCGGCACGTCGAGCACCGCCTGTTCGTCGATCACAACCAGCCGCTGAGCCGCTCGAACATCGACTACCGGGGCGCCCTCCAGGACGAGGGATCGCTCGGCGTGTGGGTGGGCGACGTGCTCATCCGCAAGCAGGCCGAGGGCATCAGCACCTACGAGGCCAACAAGAACCTCCTCCTGACCGCCGGCGCCCGCGCCGAGTCGATCCCGAATCTCGAGATCGCCACCGGGCGGATCGAGGGCGCCGGCCACTCCTCGACGACGGGCCGCTTCGACGACGAGCAGCTGTTCTACCTGCGCAGCCGCGGAATCCCCGAGGACGAGGCCCGGCGCCTGGTCGTCCAGGGCTTCTTCGTCGAGATCGTCCGCCGCATCGGGATCCCCGAGGTGGCCGAGCGCCTCATGGCGGCCGTCCAGCGCCAGCTCGACGCGATCGCGCCCGACTGGGGCGCCCCGGAGTGAGCCGCGTGAGAACCTCCGGCGGCCCCGTCCCGGCCGCGATCCCGCCCGTACCCATGAACCCCCTCCGCGCCGAGGACGTCCGGTCCCTCGTCGCCGTCGCGAACCCGATCAAGGAGAACTGAGACAGATGGCCGAACTCGTCATCAAGGACCTGCACGTCGACGTCGACACCGAGAGCGGGCCGAAGGAGATCCTCAAGGGCGTCGACCTGACCGTCGGCGACGGCCAGGTCCACGCCATCATGGGGCCCAACGGCTCCGGCAAGTCGACCCTCGCCTACGCCGTCGCCGGGCATCCGAAGTACACGATCACCCGGGGCTCCGTGAGCCTCGACGGCGTCGACATCACGGCGCTGCCGGTCGACGAGCGGGCCCGCGCCGGCCTCTTCCTGGGCATGCAGTACCCGGTCGAGGTGCCCGGCGTCTCGATGGCCAACTTCCTGCGCACCGCGAAGACCGCCCTGTCCGGCGAGGCCCCCCGGGTCCGCACCTGGCCCGAGCAGGTGAACGAGGCCCTCACCGCCATGGACCTGTCGTCCGACTTCGCCGAGCGCTCGGTCAACGAGGGCTTCTCCGGCGGTGAGAAGAAGCGCGGCGAGATCGCCCAGCTCGAGCTGCTCGACCCCAGGACCGCCATCCTCGACGAGATCGACTCGGGCCTGGACATCGACGCCCTCAAGGTCGTCTCGGCCGGCATCGTGGACTACAGCAGGAAACCCGGCAAGTCGGTCCTGCTCATCACGCACTACACGCGCATCCTGCGCTATGTGCATCCCGATCGCGTCCACGTCTTCGTCGACGGGCGCGTCAAGATCACCGGCGGCGCCGAGCTCGCCGACAACCTCGAGGAGCGGGGCTACGAGCAGTATGTCAAGTGATGTCGACGTCAAGACGATCCGTCGGGACTTCCCGATCCTGAGCCGGCGGCTCGGCTCCCACCCGCTCGTCTACCTGGACAGCGCCAACACCTCGCAGAAGCCGGAGTCGGTCATCGACGCGGTGGACCGCCACTACCGCGAGCACAACGCCAACGTCGCCCGGGCCATGCACGCGCTCGGCTCGGAGGCGACGCAGGCCTACGAGGGCGCCCGCGCCCGGATCGCCGGGTTCATCGGTGCGGCCGGCCCCGACGAGGTCGTCTTCACGAAGAACGCCTCCGAGGCCCTCAACCTGGCGGCCGGCACGCTGGGCGCTCGGCTGGGGCCCGGCGACGAGGTCGTCGTCTCGGTCCTGGAGCACCACTCGAACCTCGTCCCCTGGCAGATGGTCTGCGGGCGCACCGGCGCCACGCTGCGCTGGTTCGACATCACCGAGGAGGGCCGGCTCGACCTGGACGCCGCCGAGCGCGAGGGGCTCATCAACGAGCGCACGAGGGTCGTCTCGCTGGCCTGGGTCTCCAATGTGCTGGGTACGGTCAACCCGATCGCGCGGATCGCCGAGCAGGCCCACGCCGTGGGGGCCGTCATGGTCGCCGACGGCTCCCAGGGCGTGCCGCAGCTGCCCACGGACGTGTCGGCCCTCGGCGTCGACCTGCTGGCCTTCACCGGCCACAAGATGCTCGGCCCGACCGGCATCGGCGTCCTGTGGGGCCGGCGCGCCCTGCTCGAGGAGCTGCCGCCCTTCCTCGGCGGCGGCGAGATGATCGGCGTCGTGCGCATGGAGGGCTCCACCTGGGCCGAGGTGCCGCACAAGTTCGAGGCCGGGACGCCCCCGATCGCCCAGGCCGTCGGCCTCGGCGCCGCGGTGGACTACCTCACCGGCATCGGCATGGACCGGGTCGCCGCCCACGAGCACGAGATCACGCAGTACGCCCTCGAGCAGCTCGGCGGGATCCCCGCCGTCCACGTCATGGGGCCGCTGGAGGCCGTCGACCGCGGAGGGGCGATCTCCTTCACCGTCGACGGGGTGCACCCGCACGACCTCATGCAGCTGCTCGACTCGAGGGGCGTCGCGGTGCGCGGCGGACACCACTGCGCCGAGCCGCTGCACCGCCGTCTGGGCGTGCAGAGCTCGGCCCGCGCGTCCGGGTATCTTTACACGACGAGGGCCGAGATCGACGCCCTGTGCGAGGCCGTCGTGTGGGCGCACGATTTCTTCACCGGCAAGCTGAGGGGTCGTTGATGAACGTCGAGGAGATGTACCAGGACATCATCCTGGACCACTACCGCGCCAAGCACCACAGCGGGCTGCGGGAGCCGTACGGTGCCGAGGTGCACCATGTGAACCCCAGCTGCGGCGACGAGTTGACGCTGCGGGTGGCGCTCGACGGCGACCGGATCGGCGACGTGAGCTACGCCGGCGAGGGCTGCTCCATCTCCCAGGCGTCCAGCTCGGTCATGACCGATCTGGTCATCGGGCGCTCGGTCGACGAGGCCATGGGCACCTTCTCGGTGTTCAAGGACATGATGGAGAGCCAGGGCCGCATCGAGCCCGACGAGGACGTCCTGGAGGACGCGATCGCGTTCGCCGGCGTCTCGCAGTTCCCGGCGCGCGTCAAGTGCGCCATGTTGAGCTGGATGGCCCTGCGCGACGCGCTCGCCCGCGCCGGGGCGGACATCGGCGACGAGAAGGAGACAGCATGAGTGAGCAGCAGCCGCCCGACGGCGATCCCACGTCCGGCCGGGACGAGCGGCGCCCGTCCGACCTGGTGCGCGACAGGCTGCCCGACGCCCCGGTCGGCGTCACGGAGCCGCCCACCCGGGATCAGGTCCTCGAGGCGCTCAAGGAGGTCATCGACCCCGAGCTCATGGTCAACGTCGTCGACCTGGGGCTCGTCTACGGCGTCGAGATCGACGAGGAGGCCAACGTCGTCATCGACATGACGCTCACGAGCCCGGCCTGCCCGCTCACCGACCAGCTCGAGTGGGGCGCCCAGTCGGCCCTCGACGGCATCGTGAACTCCGTGACGATCAACTGGGTCTGGCTCCCGCCGTGGAGCCTCGACCGCATCACCGACGACGGCCGCGAGCAGCTGCGCTACATCGGCTTCAACGTCTGAACCAGCGTCCGGAGGTCCTCCTCCATCGCCTGTCCCCCGGGGCGGCCGGCGCAGGACCCATCGGACGGGTCTGCCCGGTCGCCGCCGCCGCGGGCGGTACGGGCGTCGCTGGTGCGGGGGCTGCGGCGGGCGTGGATCCCGCTCGTGCCGGTCCTGTGGGCGCTGGTCCCGTGAATGTCGGGTTCACGCGCACCGGGTCGATGGGCGTGGGCTGGGACGACGCCTCGTCGACCGGCCCCGGCCGGGGCATGGCCGGCTCGGTGGACGGTGCCGGTCCGACAGGTGCCGGGTCGACCGGCCCCGGCCGGCCCCGGACCGGTTCGGCCGACTCGGGCGGGGGAGGCGCCGACTCGGAGGGCTCGGAGGGCAGGGCCCGCGCCGCGGCGGGGGTATCCTGCCCGGCTCCAGGCCACTCGCCGCTGAGCCGATCGTGGCCGAAGGAGCCCGCCCAGCCCAGCAGGGCTGCCGAGACGAGCCAGCAGGCGTTCTCGACGACGCCCAGCGAGGCGCCGATGAACAGCTGGATGAGGATGTTGACGGCCAGCACCATGAGCGCGATGAGGACGAACCGGAGCACGAGGCCGCGGCGACGCGAGCGCGACGCATCGGATATCTGGTTCACTTCCCTCACTTCCATACCGTTCGCGGACATGCCGGGGGTGGGACTCGTACCGTCCGCGGAGGGGGGTCGTGGGATGCCCGCTCCTCGCGTTCGTCGCGCTGCCGGCAGAGGGCACGAGGGCGCCCGCGGGGTGCGGGCGCGTTCATTGTGCGCTTCCGGGTGCCCTGTGGACAAGTCGGAAGAATCTGTTTCAACCACACCGGGACCCCGCGCGGGCCCCGCCGGCGGGTCGCCGTCCGAGTCAGGGCCGCTTTGCCCGGCGCCACGGCGCGCGGGAGAATGGATGGCGGTCCGTTGCCGGGCGTGTCGTCGAGAAGTGCAGGAGCGCCGTTGATACAAGCCAATGACCTGGAGGTGCGCGTCGGCGCCCGTCTGCTGCTGGCCCCCGTGAGCTTCCAGGTGGTCAAGGGCGACAAGATCGGCGTCGTCGGGCGCAACGGCGCCGGCAAGACGACGACGATGCGCATCCTGGCCGGCGAGGCGCCGGCCCCGGGCGGCTCGGTGAGGCGCTCGGGCCGGGTCGGCTACCTGCCGCAGGACCCCCGCGAGTCGGACCTGGCGGTCACCGCGCGCTCGCGCATCGTCTCCGCCCGCAGCATCGAGTCCCTCCTGGAGCGGATGAACCGGGCCACCGACGACATCTCCCGCGCCCGCGGCCCGGCCCGCGAGAGGGCCATGGCCGCCTACGACCGCGCCGAGGCGTCCTTCGTCGCGGCGGGCGGCTACGGGGCCGAGGCGGAGGCCGCGCGCATCGCGTCCAACCTCGGGCTGCCCGACCGCGTGCTGGCCCAGCCGCTGCACGAGCTGTCCGGCGGCCAGCGCCGTCGCGTCGAGCTGGCCCGCATCCTGTTCAGCAACGCCGACACCCTGCTGCTGGACGAGCCCACGAACCATCTCGACGCCGACTCGATCACCTGGCTTCGCGACTTCCTGCGGAGCTACTCCGGCGGCGTCATGATGATCAGCCACTCCACCGTGCTGCTGGACGAGACCGTCACCAAGGTCTTCCACCTGGACGCCAACCGCTCCGTGCTCGACGTCTACTCGATGGGCTGGAGGCCCTACCTGACCCAGCGCCAGGCCGACGAGCGGCGCCGCCGCCGCGAGCGCCTCAACGCCGAACGCAAGGCGGCCCAGCTGATGGCCCAGTCCGAGAAGCTGCACGCCAAGGCGACCAAGGCCACCGCGGCCCAGAACATGGCCCGCCGCGCGGAGCGACTGCTCGCCGGCACCGAGTCCGAGCGCGCCGAGGACAGGGTCGCGGCCATCTCCTTCCCCGAACCGGCCCCGTGCGGCCGGACCCCGCTCATGGCCGAGGGCCTGTCGAAGGCCTACGGCTCCCTGGAGATCTTCACCGGCGTCGACCTCGCCGTCGACAGGGGCTCACGGGTCGTCGTCCTGGGCCTCAACGGCGCCGGCAAGACGACACTGCTGCGCCTGCTGTACGGCGTCGAGGAGCCCGACGCCGGCCGGGTGCTGCCCGGCCACGGCCTCAGGCTCGGGTACTTCGCCCAGGAACACGACATGCTCGACATGGACGCCACCGTGCTGGAGAACATGCAGGCCGCCGCGCCGCAGCTCAACGAGACCGACGCCCGCACGGTGCTCGGCACCTTCCTGTTCACCGGCGATGACGACCACAAACCGGCCCGGGTGCTGTCCGGCGGCGAGAAGACCCGACTGGCGCTCGCGACGCTCGTCGCGAGCGCGGCCAATGTGCTGCTGCTCGACGAGCCGACGAACAACCTCGACCCGGCCAGCCGGGAACAGGTGCTCCGGGCGATCCGCGCCTACCGGGGCGCGATGGTGCTCGTCACGCACGACGAGGGCGCCGTCCAGGCCCTCGAGCCCGACCGGGTCCTGCTGCTGCCCGACGGCGACGAGGACCTGTGGAGCGAGGACTACGCGGAGCTCGTCGTCCTGGCCTGAGCGCCCGGCCGGCGACGGACGCGGACGCCCGACGTGCGGCCCGGTCCCGCGGGCCCGTTCGGAGGCGCCGGCGGGCCTCAGCCCCTCCCCAGGGTGCGCAGCATCCGCTCGAGGGTGCCGTCTCCTGGCCCGGCCGGACTCAGCCCCAGCTCGGCGTGCGCCTGGTCGAGCTCGATGGCCGTCGTCGTGGACTCGTCGCCTGCGGCGGCCGGCAGGGGCCCCCGCGTCGCGGCGTTGAGCTCGACGAAGGCCGCCAGCTCGTCGGCCGCCCGGTTGATGCGGGCCCGCAGCCCCCGGTTCTCCTCGCCGAGGGTGCCGGTCGTGAGGTAGACGCCGGTCGGGACGGTCATGGTGCGTAGATAGCTGAACAACGGGCGCATGGCGTGGTCGATGATGAGCGAGTGACGCTCCGAGCTGCCCGTGGCGCCCAGCAGCACCGGCTTGTGCGCGAGGTCGTTCGGCGGCAGCAGATCGATGAACGACTTGAACAGGCCCGAGGAGGAGCCCTGGAAGGTGGGGGAGACGGCGATGAGCGCGTCGGCGTCCTCCACGGCGGTGATCGCCTCGTCGAGGTCGGAGTGTGTGAAGCCGCCCAGCAGGGCGTCGATGATGGCCTGCGCGTAGTCGCGCACCTCGACGTTCGTCACGGTGAGCGGTCCGGGCAGGCGCGCGCTCACCGCCGCGGACAGCTCGTCGGCCAGAATCCGTGTCGTGGACGGTCTGCGCATGCCAGCGCTGATCACAACGAGGGTCGTCATCTCGGTCTCCATTCCAGCTCGGATCGTATAGGGCCGCGGGGCCCGGCGGTCGCCCCCCGGACGCATTCGTGTCCATCGATGCCGTGAGGGTGTCATTCGCCGCGGGGCGCGCCGGGGCCGGCCGGGTCGTTCGCGCAGGGCGTCACGGCTCGTTGGCCGCCGCCCCCGGCACGAGGACGTTCACGGGTGACGGGTCGTTCGCGCGAAGACGCTCACGAGAACGCTCACGACCACCGTCCGAGGCCCGCGCGGGGCGGCGTGCTCGTGGAAGGCGTTCGGGCCCATGTCCACCAGGTCGCGCAGCTGCTCCCGGGTGCATGCGGCCTCGAACTCGACGAGCCGGTTCCCGACTCGGTCCAGGCCCGCGTCGCCCATCTGCCCGACGAGCCGGTCGGCCTTGCCGTCGGCGACATCGAGCAGGCCCAGCTCGGCGCGCAGCCCGGCCAGGTGGGCCGTCGTCGGGGCGGCCACGACGACGCGACCGGACCCCGAGAGCACCCGGGAGAACTCGGCCGCGTTGCGCGGCGCGAAGACGCACAGCAGCGCGTCGACGCATCCCGCGCGCAGCGGCAACCCGGCCCAGGTGTCCGCCACGACGCAGGCCAGCCCGATCGCCGCCGCCCGCCTGAGGGCGGGCACCGAGGCGTCCATCGCGAGCGGCACGGCCCGCGGATGGGCCGCTGCGGCCCCGGCCAGGTACCAGCCGGGGCCCGCGCCGGCCTCGACGATCGTCGACGGCTCGCCGCAGGCCTCCACGACGGCCCGGCGCAGCGGCTCGTGGACCCCCGAGCCGAGGAGGCGCCCCCGGGCGTCGAGCATCCGCGCCGTGTCGGCGTTGCGGGGCTGGGCCGAGCCGGCCAGGTTCACGTAGCCCTGCCGCGCCACGTCGAAGGCGTGGCCGGCCCCGCAGCGCAGCCGCCGCTCCGAGCGTGCCAGCGGCGCATCGGGGACGCCCCGGCGTGCGCAGACCGGGCAGGCGAGCAGGCCCGCGGCCCGGTCGAGCGCGGCGAGGCGCCGGGCGAGGGGGACGGTCACAGGCCGCGCAGCATTCCGCCGTCGACCGGCACGAGGCAGCCGGTCAGATAGCTCGCCGCATCCGAGAGGAGGAAGGCCGCGACCGCGCCGAACTCGGCCGGCGTGCCCAGGCGCCCCATCGGGATGCCCGCCCGACGGGCGTCCTCGGCGGTGGGCTCGTGGCCGAGCAGGTCGATCATCCGCCCGGTGGCGATGTTGCCGGGCATGAGGCCGACGGCCCGGCCGCCGGCGGGGGCGATCTCGTCGCTCAGCTGCTTGACGAGCATGGCCAGGCCCGGGCGCAGGCCGTTGCTCGGGGCCATGTCGGCCAGCGGCATCTTCGCCGAGACCGACAGGACGAAGCCCAGCCTCGCCGCCCCGTTCGCGCCCAGCACGGCGCGGGCGATGCGCACGGCCGCCAGGAAGACCGAGTCGAAGGCGCCCAGCCACTGCGCGTCCGTGGTGCCGGTGACGGTGCCCTTCGGCGGGCCGCCGACTGAGACCAGGGCGCCGTCCAGCCGCCCCCAGGCCCCCAGCGCCGCCTCGACGGCGCGCTGCGCCGTGTCCGCCTCGGACAGATCGGCCGCCAGCGCCGTGGCCCGGTCGGCGCCCAGCTCGGCGACCGCCTCCTCCAGCGCGTCCCTCCGGCGCGCCACGAGCACCGTACGGGCCCCCTCGGCCACGAGCGCCCGGGCGCCCGCCAGGCCGAGGCCGCCGCTGGCGGCCGTGACGATGAACACCCTGTCGTGCAGTCCACAATCCATGTCCTCATCCTGCCCCACGGGGATCCGCGCCTCGCCGAGGGGCGCGAACCGGTACCGTGGACGGGTGAGTACGCAGCAGAACGGGCGCGTGGCCCTCGTCACCGGAACCAGCCGCGGCATCGGCGCAGCCATCGCCGCCGACCTCCTCGCCGCGGGCTACCGCGTCGCCGGCACGAGCCGGACCGGCACCGCCCCCGAGGGCGTCCTGGGCATCGCCGCCGACATCACCGAGCCCGACCAGGTCGACGCGGCCTACCGCCGGGTCGAGGACGAGATCGGCCCCGTCGAGGTGCTCGTCGCCAATGCCGGCATCACCCGCGACGGCCTGCTCGCCATGATGAAGGACGAGGCCTGGGACGACGTCATCGGCACGAACCTGTCCGGCGCCTTCCGCACCGTGCGCCGCGCCGTGCGCCCCATGACGCGCGCCCGCTTCGGTCGCATCGTGCTCATCGGCTCCGTGTCCGCCTACGTCGGCACGCCCGGCCAGGTGAACTACGCGGCGAGCAAGGCCGGCCTCATCGGCATGGCCCGCTCCGTCGCCGGCGAGCTCGGCAGCCGCGGCATCACCTGCAACGTCGTGGCGCCCGGCTTCGTCCGCACCGACATGACCGACGAGCTGTCCGACGAGGTCAGGGCCGACTACCTCAAGCGCATCCCGCTGCGCCGGGCCGCCGAGGTCGGGGACGTCGCCGCCGCGGTGCGCTTCCTGTGCTCCGACGAGGCCGGGTACATCACCGGCGTCGTCCTGCCCGTCGACGGCGGCATCGGCATGGGACGCTAGTCTTCCACCGAGAACGGAAAGGACCAGAACACATGGGCATTCTCGAGGGCAGGAAGATCCTCGTCACGGGCATCACGATGAACACCTCCATCGCCTACAAGGCGGCCGAGGTCGCCCAGCGCGAGGGCGCCGACATCATCGTCACCGGCTTCGGCCGGGCGCTCAGCCTGTGCAGGCGCGTCTGCGCCAAGCTCGACCCCGCGCCCCCGGTCATCGAGCTCGACGCCACGAGCGAGGAGAGCCTGGCGGCCCTGCCCGGCGCCCTGCGCGAGAACGGATTCGACCGCATCGACGGCGTGCTGCACTCCATCGCCTTCGCCAACCCCGAGACGGCGCTCGGCGGCGGCTTCCTCACGACCGGCTGGGACGACGTGGCCACCGCGCTGCACACCTCGACCTACTCCTACCCGGCCCTCGCCATGGCCCTCAAGGACATGATGGGGCCCGGCTCCTCGGTCGTCGGCCTCACCTTCGACGCGACGATCAGCTGGCCGTCCTACGACTGGATGGGCGTCGCCAAGGCGGGCCTGGAGTCCGCGAACCGCTACCTCGCCCGCTACCTCGGCCCCGACGGCATCCGCGCCAACCTCGTCTCCGCCGGGCCGATCGACTCGCTGGCGAAGAAGGCCATCCCCGGATCGGCCTCGCTCAACGACGTCTGGGACGAGCGGGCCCCGCTCGGCTGGAACGCCAAGGACGCCACGCCGGTCGGCACGGTCATCTGCGCGCTCCTCAGCGACCTGTTCGCCGCGACGACCGGAGAGATCATCCACGTCGACGGCGGCCTGTTCTCGACCGGCGCCTGAGGGCTCCCGGCGTCACCGGCCTGCTGCGCGGGTCGGATCGGCCCTGCCCGTCGCCGAACCGGTCGGCGGCCCCGCCCGCGGGGCGGGCGCTCCGCACGGTGACGGTCGTGCGGGCCCCGGCGGCCCGGCGCGGACGCGCCGCGCCGGGCGCTCCGCCTCTCCGGCCCCACCTCTCAGAGACGGGCGCCCGCCGGCCGCGCGTCCGGCCAGCTGGCGGCCGCGCTGATCGCCTGCCGGCACACGATCCCGATCCTGCGCAGGTGCGCCGAGCGGGCCAGCCGGGCATGCGAGTGCAGCGCCGCGTCGTCGGCGCCCGGGCCCGCCGCGCAGACCTCGCGCCACAGGATCGCCCGGTCGAGCAGGCGCTGGTTCCCCGTGGGGTAGGCCCCGCCCAGGACGACCGAGGCCGCGTCGTCCGGACGTCGCCCGACCGCCGCGTCGAGGCCGGCCAGCTCGCGGGCCGAGACGAGGACCTGCGCGTTGAGCGCCGTCGCCGCCTCGCCGGGCGTGGGCGGGGGCAGCGGACGCTCGGCGCGGGCCAGCCGCCACTGCATGGCGGGCCCGACCGGGTGGGGCAGCCAGGCCACCCGGCCCCGTGGGCGACGGCGGTGGCGCCGCACTCGAGGGCCTGGGCGTTCGTCGTCGAGGGGTCGCGCAGGCCGCCCAGCCGGATCTCCGGGGTGGACGACGGCCAGCATCCACAGCTCGCCGGGCAGCGGGTGCTCGCGATGCGGGCCAGGGCCGGGCGCACGGGGCCGCGTCGGGCCCGCCCGGTCCGAGGACCCTCGGGGTCGGCGACGTGGTGGGGCCGGTCCGGCTCGCCGGTGTCGCTGATGCGCAGCACGCGCTCGGCGCGGGGAGCGTCGAGGGCGCCGACGCCCATGGCGTTGAGCACGCTCACGAGCCTCAGGCACGCGATGAGTGAGGGGGTCGGACACGGCGCCCAGGCTGGTCGTCCGCCGCCGGACGCCCGAGGGGTTGCGTCGCAGCCGAACGCGGCGCGTCGCCAGACGGTCGGCGGCCGCAGCCTCGCGGGGCCGACTTGTAAGGTCTAACCATGGTCTCGGTTGCGGAGCTTGCCGGTGTCAGTGTGCGGCGTGGTATCACCCTGCTGCTCGACGATGTGAACCTGTCGATCGACGAGGGCCAGCGCTGGGTCGTCATCGGCCCCAACGGCGCCGGCAAGACCACGCTGCTGTCGATCCTGGCGACTCATCTGTATCCCACCAAGGGGGTCGTCGGGATCCTCGGCGAGGTGCTCGGCGCCGTCGACGTCTTCGAGCTGCGCCCCCGCATCGGCCTGACGAGCCCGACGGTGGCCCACCGCATCCCGGCCCGCGAGAGGGTGCGCGACGTCGTCGTCTCGGCCAGCTACGCCGTCAACGGGCGCTGGCGCGAGCACTACGACGAGATGGACTTCGACCGCGCCGGCCGGCTCATGGACTACTTCGGCGTCGTCGAGCTCGCCGACCGCACCTATGGCACCCTGAGCGAGGGGGAGCGCAAGCGCGTCGAGATCGCCCGGGCCATGATGACCGACCCCGAGCTGCTGCTGCTCGACGAGCCGGGCGCCGGCCTCGACCTGGGCGGCCGGGAGCGCCTCGTGTCGACGCTCGCGCAGCTGTGCGCCAGCCCCTACGCGCCGACGACCGTGCTCGTCACCCACCATGTCGAGGAGATCCCGGCGGGCATCACCCATGCCCTGCTGCTGTCCGGCGGTCGGGTCGCGGCCTCCGGGCCGATCGGCGAGGTGCTCACCGACGAGCTCATGTCCGCCGTCTACGGCATGCCGCTGCGCATCGAGCAGGCCGACGACGGGCGCTGGACGGCCAAGGCCGCCTGCTGAGGACGGGGCGGTCCGGCCCGACGGCCCGCCGTTCAGTCCCGCTGCTCCTCGGCGGCGCTCAACCGCCCGCCCCGCTCGTGCCAGGCCGCAGGCTTGGCGCGGTAGCGCCCGGCGATGACGCCGCAGACGATGAGCTGCACCATGTGGAAGATCATGAGCGGCAGGACGAGCAGCGGCACCTGGGCGGCGCTGAACAGCACGGAGGCCATCGGGGCGCCGGTGGCCAGCGACTTCTTCGTCCCGCAGAACTGGATGGCGATCTGGTCGCGGCGCCCGAAGCCGATCCGGCCGGGCAGCCACCAGGTGAAGGCCAGCATGAATGCCAGCAGCGCGAAGAGCACCGGCAGGAGCCGTACGATGTCGAGTGCGCCGACGGTGTGCCAGACGCCCTCGTTGATGCCGTCGCTGAACGCGCTGTAGACGACGCAGACGATGCTGATCTGGTCGACCAGCCTCAGCCGCGGATGGTCCCGGACGAAGCCGGCCGTCCACCGGCGGGTGAGCTGGCCCAGCACGAAGGGCAGCAGCAGCTGCACCGCCAGGTCGACGATCGAGCCCGGCTCGATGACCAGGCCGCCGGTGCTCATGACGACCATGGCCAGCAGCGGGGTGAAGAAGACGCCGAGGATGTTCGACATCGAGGCCGAGACGATCGCCCCGGCCACATTGCCGTCGGCGATCGAGGTGAAGTTGATGGAGCTCTGCACCGTCGACGGCAGGATCGACAGCCACAGCACCCCCAGGTAGAGCTCCGGGCTCAGGTAACCGCCCGACAGGGGGCGCAGCGCCAGCGCGAGGACCGGGAAGACGACATAGGTGCAGGCCAGGATCGTCACGTGCAGGCGCCAGTGCACCAGGCCGGCCAGCGCCTCGCGCGGTTCGAGGCGCACGCCGTACAGGTGGAAGAGCACGAAGATGAGCACCTTGACGGCCCAGTCGAGGACGCGGTTGGCCTCGCCGGTGGCCGGCAGCGCCGTGGCGACGACGGCCGAGACGACGATGGCGGTCACGAACCAGTCGATGCGGATCCTCCGGTACCAGGGTCTCGGTCCGTGCTGCTGGGTCTGGGTCGTCACGTGGCCAGTCTAGGATCGGGTCGCCTCCGGGCGGTGCGCCGCCGGTCAGCGGTCCGGTCGGAGCCGGTCCTGCCGGCGGGGCCCGTGCCGCGGCTCTCCTGCTGCCGCGCTGTCCTCTCGCGCGTGGCCGGGATGCTCCATCCCCCGGAGCCGGGGCGTCGTCCCCGCCGCCGTGGCGCCCCTCGGCGGCCTCGTGCGCGGTGCGCGGCGGTCCCCGGCGGCCCCTCATCGTTGGCCGGCCCGGCCGGGGGGCCGTCGGGGCACTAGCCTTGCGCCGTGGCGACCCTCATCCCGATCACCGATCCCGCCGACGAGCGGCTGGGCGACTACGTCCGATTGCGCGACGTCTCGCTGCGCCGGTCCCTCGAGGCCGAGCAGGGGCTGTTCATCGCCGAGGGCGAGAAGGTGATCAGGCGGGCCTGCGAGGCCGGCTACGAGCCGAGGTCCTTCCTACTGGCCGAGCGCTGGATCGCCGGGCTGCGCCCGATCCTCGACCGCCTCGACGTGCCCGTCTACGTCGTGGACGAGGCCCTGGCCGAGCGGGTCACCGGGTTCCACGTGCACCGCGGGGCGCTCGCCTCGATGAAGCGCGCCACCCGATGGAGCATGACCGAACTGCTCGACGCGCGGCGCCTCGTCGTGTGCGAGGACATCGTCGACCACACGAACGTCGGTGCCATCATCCGCTGCACCGCCGCCCTCGGCTGGGACGGCGTGCTGCTCGCCCCGCGGGCCGCCGACCCGCTCTACCGGCGGGCCGTCAAGACGAGCATGGGCGCCGTCTTCTTCCTGCCCTGGGCCCGCATGGACGACTGGGGCGGCGGCCTGGAGACCCTCAAGCGGGCGGGTTTCACCGTCGCCGCCATGGCCCTGCGCGAGGATGCCGTGACGCTCGACGCGTTCGCCGCCGACCTGGCGGCCGAGCCGCGCAAGGTGGCGCTGCTCATGGGCACCGAGGGCGGCGGGTTGAGTTCGCACTGGCTGGCCCAGGCCGACGTCGTCGTGCGGATCCCCATGGCCCGCGGCATCGATTCCCTCAACGTGGCCGCCGCGGCGGCGGTGGCCTGCTACACCCTGCGCGAGGGTGCGCCCGGCCACCGCCGCTGAGGAGGAGGGCCCTTCCCCCTGTGCCCCACAGCGGTGAGGCGGAGAGAAAGGAATCGGGGAAGGGCCCGGATCATGGTCGGGGCCGGCTCGGTGCGGCCGGTCCCGCGGCCCGTCAGTTGTGGAAGATGACGTTCTGGTATGGCGGTCATGAAACAAGATCGTTTTCGGTGTCGCGGGGTGGGAGGTGTTCGAAGTCGTAGTCGAAGGTGCGGCCGGTGATGTGTGAGGCGAACGCGCCGAAGGTTTCTTCGGGGGTCTCGCGCTGGATGTTCGCG
>ERZ773060.28-NODE-28-length-90953-cov-14.0887_pt1 | contig 90953 bp, 72 predicted proteins | sample MGYA00580628_ERZ773060 | MGnify/ENA primary metagenome ERZ773060 (study PRJEB29015, sample SAMEA2738019) | human oral metagenome | biome: human oral; feature: human-associated habitat; material: dental | place: China | collected 2045 ... | reverse complement strand
GATCTGCAATCGGCCGACGCCAAGCCGGATCGTCTCGCCAAGAGGGGCGGCCTTCCGCAGGCAGACGGTATCCGATAGGCGGACGGTCTCCCACAGGCGGAAGCCGCCCGGGGGCAAAGCCCCTCGCAGCTTCAAATCCGGGTCGCCTCCCTCATGCGGAGGCCACTCAAGCTTTGTGCAAGGCCACTCAGGCTTTACGCAAGGCGACTCAAGCTTTGCACAAGGCGGCCACACGAGTTTCGCGCACAGCGGCCACCTATTCTGATGCAGTTGGCTTCTGACGCGGTTGGCCGGGGATTCTACAGGAAGACCCCGGCCAACCGCGTCAGTCGTCGACCATCGGCCAGCGCGAGGTCCAACCGTCCCGCGCATCCCGTTTCGGTTCAGTCGCATCGGGAGCGGTCGACGTGGACGTGGGTTTCCCGTCCGGCGAGGCAGCCTCGCCTTGAATTCTCCAGCTTTGCGCCGGTTCGTCTTGGGTGTGCGGCGTCGCTTGAGCCAGTGGCTCGGCTTGGCCGCTCAGCTCCGCTCGGGTGTGCGTCATTTGACGACCGCCGCGCGTCGTAACCCCTTGGACCGAATCGCCGCCGTCCCGCACAGCTGGGTCGCCGCCATTCCAAAGGCTAGCACGATGACGCCCCTGCCGACGTCGGCCGGCGCTCCCGAGCTCCCCGGCCGCCTCGCTGTGCCGTCCAACCTTCGGCTCCCCGGCGTTCGCTCTGATCGACTCGGCGTTCCCGAGCCGCCGATCCGCACCTCCCGGTCGCCCCGGATTGAGGGAATCGACGCCGTCCGCATCGGCCCCAGTTCTTCCACGCGCACCGGATGCCTGGGCTTCGGCGCGGCCGGCGTTCGCAGCAGGGGCGTCCTCGGGAAACGGGCGGTCCTTGGGAAACGGGCGGCATCCGGTGGTGTAGCGCATGGAAAAGGCGCGAGGTCCGCCGGATAGGACGATTCCGACGTAGCCTCCGTCGTCGACGTTGAACAGGTTGACCTCGCCGGTTTCGCCGGCAGAGATGTCGACGGTTTCCGTGAAGCCGAGCGGGCCGACCTCTTCGCGCACGATGTCGACGAGCTCGCCGAATACGCTGCGCGGAACGCCCATCGTCATTCCTTGGCGTGAGAAGTCGATTCCGCCGCGGTCGTCGCCGACATGGCACGGTCCTGCTTTCTCGGCCGGGGAATCGATCCAGGTCCACTGGCGCGGCCCGAGCAGGTCGTCGATGCGCTCTCGTGCGCGGGCCAGCGCGTCCGCCAACCCACGCCGGGCGGAATCGACGTCCTCCCGCTCACCAAACGGCTTCAAACCGTCATAAAAGGGCCGTCCGACTTCGAACATGCTACTCCCCCTCCTTTGCGTTTAGGGTTCCGTCACAACTCAGACTCCGATAGTTGAGTCTCGATGGCTCGAACTTTGACAACCAAGCTCCAACGGCTCGTACCCTCATGACGCAAACCGGCGGAATCCAGTCGCCACCGGCCTTCGGACTTTGCCTTTGACCAAGGGCCAAAAGCTCCCAGGGCCGCAAGAATTTCACCCCGCAGTGCCCGCCACGACTTTGGCAAGAATCGACTGCGCCTGAGTTCCTTCATCCAGATAACGCATATGTGCACCGGATCGCGACGAGGCACCCGAATCCCCCGGATCCATCACTCTGAACCCGGAGCTGGGATCAACTGGATTCATACCCAAGGCACCAGAGGTACCCTTAAAAAAGCCTCCAATTTCATTAAAGGGAGTTATTATGTCACCTTTACCTCCAGAGTCTCCATTGTATAGCATCGCAAAACTGTGCCCTTCGGGAACATGCATCGCTTCAGCGGTGTCCTTGACTCCAGGCGACCCAAACACAGCATAATCGTCAACAACTCCCGACCGCACTTGCGCGACACCATAGGATGAAGTTGTTGAACCGTAGGAATGCCCGAGAACAGACTGATGCACGGGCTTCTTCAAGGCAGCGCGTGAGTCCTCAATCCCTTCTAGATGTTTCGCGAGACTGTTGCCGCCCAGTTCGGCATCATGAGTGCTCACAACCGAAAAATCGGCAGTTTGCGGGCTCGGTGGAGCATCGTAGCCAACCCAGGCGATGGCGGCGACGCTGCCTTTCCCTTCAGCTTCGGCACGATCTTTTAGATTTTTCATATCGGCGACCAAGCCCTCACTACCTTTGACGGACGTGGTCATTCCGGGAGTATAGGTAGTGACATTGTCAGCATCGTCAATATTGCCAACAGCCAGCGCGGCATGCGTGGCTTCGTGGCCATCCTCACCCGTTGCTGGCTCATATAGGTAGAGGCCAACATCTGACGTCCCGTCGCCGACTGCACTTTTAATCCCCTTAGCCTCCTCAAGCCGTTGTTCGACGTAATCCAACTTGGCCCTCTGCGTAATTTTATTCGATGAATCGTTAAGTATCTCTCCCTTTTCTTTTTCGAGGGCCTCAATGTCTCTATCAAGTCTTGTCACATTAATCTCGTTGCGAGTACGCGCATCAATGCCGTCCATGTTTCCAAGGGCTTCATACTTAGTAGGGCGGCCAGCCTTAATATCCTCTTTAGCTTCGTCTCTTATCTTCTCACGCTCTCGCCCACTCAACGAGTACCACCAGGCGGCCACCTCTTCCGTACTCGCCCCTTCCTTCGGAAGATCAGGAAGTCCAGGGGTGGGATCGTCAAACCCTTCAGGGTCGGAGTCTTTCCCCTCCGAAACAGCGCCTAGAGCACCCGTGTAGGCGCTATCAACTTCTGCGGCTTTTTCGCATGCATGTTTAATCATTTCAGCGCATTCCGCGAGCTTTACGGGTGAAAGATCAGGCATCCCTGTTTCTATTAGAATCGGCTCTTCTTGGATAGAAGTAGATCGCACGCTTCCATCATCGCCAATTATGAAATCGTATTCGGCAGCAAGCGCAAGGATCTCAGCAACCATGGCTTTCACTTCGTTGACGCCGTCTTGAGCCGTCGTAGTCGCTTGTATCAGGTCACCGATAAGGCCAAGATAGTGAGCGCAGCCATCCTTGAGTTTGCCCAACGCGTCCCCCGCCGCGTGAGCGCCTTCGCCCTCCCACCCGGACTTCACATCAATACGACCAATGTCGTCATGGGCGTACGCCGCCTTCCGTCGGTTCTCGGCCAGTCCTTGGATCGTAGCGTTTAGGTCGTCACCATTCCAGTCTTTAATTGTTCCCCACGTGAATATCGCCATCAGCTCTTCCCCTCCACAGCGTCGTTAAAACGCTTGAAATCGATACTCGTCGAATGGTCGACCTCGCCGTATTCCCTCTTTGCCGCTCGAACTGCCTCGCTAAAAGCCGTCAGTCCGTCACTCATGCGCTTGGAAAGCATGTCAACCTGTTCCCCTGCCTTGACGGCGGCATTTCCGGAGTCGCCGCCCCGAACGGCGTTGCCCACCGACGACAAGGCGTCCTTAACCGTGAGCTCCGAACTTCTGCCCGCTGCCTCGTCAGAGCATTGCGCAGCAGCTTCGAGTTTATCGGGTTCGACAATCAGTTGAGCCACAACCTATCCCTTCAATCGGAGTTTCGCGTCGCTACCAGCTTTCCTAATCACACAGGCTTTCTCAATTTAAACAGAAAAAAGGACCCCTCTCCCCAATTCCGTCTCCCGCATTGACATTTGATGAAGCGGATGAGAGGGGCCCGTCGACCACAGGGCCTCAACCTTGAATGCAAGGAGCTCGGTCGGTTCCGCCGACAATCGCGGAACCGACCGAGCATGCGGACGGAAAAGCATGCCACGTTCACAGTTTCGTGGCGTCTGGCGTTTAGCTCAAGGCGACGTCCCCCGCTTCATCCGCATTGCCGCTGTTCGTGTCGCGGCCGTCTCCAGCTTTTCCAGAAGGTCGGCAACCTGTTGTGTACCGCATGGAGAACGTCCCCGAGTCAGTGATCAGAACGATGCCGACGTACCCTCCGTCGTCGACGTTGAACAGATTTACTTCACAGGTGCCGCCGTTTGAGATATCAACATTTTCTGTGAAGCCCATTGGCCTGACTTCCTCGCTGACAATCTTCACCAGCTCTGCGAAATGCTCTCGAGAAATCCCCCGTGTCATGCCTTGTCGCGAGAAGTCGATTCCACCGCGATCATCGCCCTCGTGGCACGCTCCAGCTTTCTCAGCGGGAGCATCAATCCAGGTCCATTCACGCGGGCCAAGCAATTCGTCGATGCGCTCGCGAACCCGGGCCAACGCGCTCGTCAAACCAAATCTGGCGGAATCGACATCGACCCGCTGCTCGAACGGTTTCGAACCGGCATAGTAAGGGCGTTCCGATTCGGACATAGTCTTTCACTCCTTTGCGGCCGACGTCGACGACGTCGGCCATACCCTGCAGCTGGCGTTGGTTCTCAACACCAGCAGTCAATTCAACTGTACTTGCGTCTGTTTTGACCGCACTACCTTGCTGAGATCCGCTGTGTCACGCGCTTTCGCGCCCACTCGTCGGCATGAGGGCGGCTCGATTCATGCGATGTCTTGGTCAAGCTGTCCTAGAAACTTTGCCCTCCAACATCTCGGGCTGACCTTCGGAACCCTGAGTCACGTACGCCATTGAGGCAACGCTTAGAAGGCACTGATCGAAACCGAACCCCGAAAATCGCGTAACGGAAAAAGGGACAATACCGCACTCCAAAATGACTAAACGTAACGGGATCATCACTTTTGTCGCTATCCTGCGGTTCCTACAACAACTCGTGCCAAATTACCCTGTGGCCGACTCCCCTCACGCAAATAATTTTTGTGCGCGTTAAACGGATCCTGGGCATGAGATCTGCCCGTCTCCATGGTCTTGAAACCAGAATCTGCGTCCATAGGATTTTTTCCCAAAGCCCCAGTGCTATCCGAAATGGCGTCCTTACCTTCATTAAGGATGTTGATTACGTCTCCCGCATCGCCCTGTTCACTTCGATATACCATGGCATAACTATGACCTTCGGGAACATGCATCGCTTGAGCGGTGTCTTTCACTCCCGGCGACCCAAACACGGCATAGTCATCGACGACGCCAGGGCGCACTTGCGATACGCCATAGGACGACGTTGTTGAGCCGTACGAATGGCCAAGAACCGATTGGTGAACGGGCTGCCCTGAAGCGTTGCGGGAGTCCTCAACCCCTTCCAGATGCTTCGCAAGGCTATTTCCCCCCAGCTCAGCGGCTTCGGTACGGGTGACCGACATATTTTCCGGACCCGGGAAAGGCGGAGCGTCATATCCAAGCCAAGCGATTGCCGCAACATCGCCTTGCCCCTCCGCCTCGGCACGCCCTTTGAGGTCTTGCATTCTATCAACATTGTCCATACTATCCGCGACCGTCGTCGTCATTCCGGGAACAAAAGTTGTGACGTGCGCAGCTCTATCCACATCACCAATCGCGTATGCGGCATGCGTGTCCGCGTGTCCATCTTCCAATCTCGGCCGCTCGTAGAGATACAGGCCAACATCTGGGCGCTCGTCGATTACCTCTTTTATTCCGAGCAATTCATCGAATTCTTTATCACCTTCTTTGAGGCCCCGTCTTCGAAGAGATTCAAGGTCCCGTTCAACCCGCGCCTTGTTGATAACGCTTCGAGTGTTCGCGTCAATGCCGTCCATATTGCCAAGCCGCTCGTAGTCCGAAGCGAGTCTGGCCCGAATGCTTTCAATCGCTTTATCTCGCATTTCCTCTCGTTGTTTATCTGTAAGCGAATGCCACCACCGAGCGACATCTCCTGTACTAGTCCCGTCTGGCAACCTCAACCTCACTTCACGGCCTTCTAGAACCTTCAAATCTCTAGCACTGCCTTCTAGCTCTTTGCTCAGCGCCTTCGCATAAGTCGTGTCTACCTCCGCCGCCTTTCTGCACGCGCGCTCAATCATCTCGACGCATTCCTTCACTTTCGCTTGCAAACCATTGACTATCACCCCTTTTATGGCGGAGGAAGCGTGGGGCAATCCGTAAGGAACGCTAGGGCCAGCACTGGAAGAGGCGAACCCTTTCTGTTCCGCGACGCCGACGATCTTGTCGATATTCACCTGCACGCTGCCATCGTCACTAATTATTAAGTGGTTTGTATCAGCCATCGATCGTATTTCTTCGACCATGGTTTTCACCTCGTTGACGCCGTCTTGCGCGGCTGTAGTTGCCGCGAGTAGATTAACGATGCTGTTCCAGCAGTGAGCAGATGCGTCCTCGAGTCGACCTAACGCCTCACTTGCTGCGCGTGAACCTTCACCCTCCCACCCGGACTCTACATCAATGCTGTTGATACTGTCATTGACATCTTTAGCTTTCTCCCACTCCCGCGACAACCCGTTCAGCGTGTCGTTCAAATCGTCGCCATTCCAGTCTTTGATTGTTCCCCACGTGAATACCGCCATCACTTCTTCCCTTCGATCGCGTTGCTGAAGCCCTTGAAATCAATGCTCGTCGAATAGTCAGTCTCGCCATATTCGTTCTTCGCCGCTCGAACCGCCTCGCTGAACGCTTTCAGTCCATCGCCCAGACGCTTCGACAGCGTGTCAACCTGCTCTCCCGCTTTGGCGGCAGCATTACCGGAGTCGCCGCCTCGAACGGCGTCGCCCACCTTCGACAGGTCGTCGGCGACCTTCAGTTCGGAGTTTTTCTCAGCAGCGTCGTCGGAATGCTGCGCAGCAGTTTCGAGTTTCTCTGGTTCTACAACTAATTGAGCCACAACTTTCCCTTCTCTCGTAGTCGCGTGGTGACACAAGTCTTCCCAAACTCGACGGCTTTGGCAATAGAAAAGAGAGAAAGGACTCTGGTCCCCAATCACGCCATTTCCCCGTTGACGTTTGTGAGTTGTCTGGATTTAGACTGATATTTAAAAGTGATTTAGATACAAACGTCGTGAAATTTCAATAGGTAAAATTGAAAGCCGGCACAAAGGGGGCTCGGCCTCAATGTCGACCCGGGCACATCGAGGGACGTCTCGAGCGTTCCGGAAACCGATACGCACACCCGAGTGCCAGCCCGACCGTCCAGAAAGTCGGCAAGCACGCCTTGGCACTGCCCCGGACCCGCCGCGAACCGCAATCCACGCGGGGCCCTGGGCGGGTTGACGCCATTGCCGCTCGCGCGGATGCCGCAACGAACGCTCTAGAGAGCCCTGCCGAGCACACCGAGGGTTGCAGCACAGGCACTCTAAGGCGCCACCCGCGCCATAAGCTTCCCCGGGGTTTCCCAGGATTAACTCATGACCGCCTAAGGATAGGAGGGTTGTATAGATGGTGTCAGCAGGACAGGCAAGCGATCCTAACGGTCAGCGCTTGTCAGTTCAGCAGACGCGATGAATGTGTTGTGTGCAGTGAGCCGACGAAGAAAGGTGGTGGCATGCGCAGACAAGCAAGCGTTGCCGCCCGGCTCAAGCGGTTTGTTCCCTTCGCCGCTTGACACTTCGACGGTGGCATTTGGCGGGAGGCGTTGGCATGGAGCGCCTCCCGCCAACACTGTTCCCTGGGTCCAAACCCCGCCCTTCAATCGGAGCGAGTAGAGTGGCCGGACTATGAATGCGAGCTTCACCAAACGCGCGAGCAAGCAGGCGACAGCCGCGGAGGCAGCCGGCTTGGCCGATTTGGCGCGCGCCGCCCGAGTCGGCGGTGCACCGGTCGTGCGGCTCCTCCGCGCAACAGCCACAAGCCTCGACACGGCAAGGCTTTCCGCCGTCACAGCCTCCCCCGCAGCGGCGGAGGAATTCGGCCGCCGACTCGCCGCCACCCACGCCTTCTGCCCCGAGGGGTCGAGGGTGTTCGGCCAGGCGCCCGCCGGTCTTATCAACGCCGACGGCTCCGCGAGCGACGGCGTCATGGGCGCAGCCGCCCTACCCCTCGTCGGACCCGGCCTCTCCCGCCGCTTCGGCGAGTTCTATGCGCAAGACAGGCTCCTGCCCTACCTCGCCGACGCCCGACGAAACGGATCCATCGGCGCAGAAGGCACGACCGTCCTCGAACGTTTGGCGGAACGCCTGAACGACGGCGAATTCGACGCGCCGCAGCCCGCGTCCGTCGGCGCGGACGCGGCCCTCCTCCACGGCGACCTGTGGGCGGGAAACGTCATGTGGGCCTCGCGCGAATCGGCGGAACTCGCGGCCGAAGGGCTCGCCGCCGCGGAAAAAGCCGCCGAAGGCTTTGGCATCGCGGAAAAGACGGGCAGCACGAGGAACCGCCGGTACGACGTCGTCGGCGTCCTCATCGACCCCGCCTGCCACGGCGGGCACGCCGAATCCGACCTCGCGCAGCTGACGGTGTTCGGCGCACCCTTCGTCGACCGGATCTACTCGGCCTACAACGAGGCCTCGCCCCTTGCCGACGGATGGCGCGAGCGCGTAGGCCTGCATCGGCTCCACATCCTCATCGTCCACGCCGCGCTGTTCGGCGGCGGCTACGGGCGGCAAACCGTCGACGAAGCCCGGCGATACATCTGAACGCCGCCCCGCGCCCGACTGCGCAAACGAATGCAGCACGCCGGCTCGACGGTCGCACGCACGCCGACTCGCTGTCCACACGGCCAACCATCCACCGCCCGCCGTCCGCACGCCGCCCCGCCGTCCACACGGCCAACCGCCCATCGTCCGCACGCCGCCCCGCCATCCGTGGGAGAATGACGCCATGATTACGCTCGGGCCCTTGGACGGCCGTTACCGCGAAACCGTTGCCCCGCTCACCGCCTTCCTCTCCGAGGCCGCGCTCAACCGCGCCAGAATCGCCGTCGAGGTGGAATGGCTCATCTTCCTTTCGCAGAACGAGGTGTTCCCGGGAGCCCCCGTCGTCTCCGAGGCCGACGTCGCCTACCTGCGGGCGATCCCCCAAAAGTTCGGCGAAGCGGAGATAGCCGAGCACGCCGCCATCGAGGCCGAGACGAAGCACGACGTCAAGGCCGTGGAATATCTCATCAAACGCCGGATGGAGACGGCGCCCGACGTCGTCGGGCCGAACACCGCCCTTCCCAGCCTGACCGAAATGGTCCATGCTCTGTGCACCTCCGAGGACGTCAACAACCTCGCCTACGCCCTGTGCATCAAGGGCGCGGTGACCGACGTGTGGTTCCCCGCCGCGCTCAAACTCCACGACGCCCTCGCCGAACTCGCGCACGCGCACGCGGATCTGCCCATGCTCTCGCGCACGCACGGGCAAACGGCCACGCCCACCACCGTCGGCAAGGAAATGGCCGTCTTCGCCCACCGCCTGAGCCGCCAGCTCCGCAGGATCGCGAGCGCCGACTACCTGGGCAAGATCAACGGCGCCACCGGAACCTTCGGCGCGCACGTCGCCGCCCTGCCCGACGCCGACTGGCCCGCCCTCTCGCGAGCCTTCGTCGAAGGCCTCGGCCTCGTGTGGAACCCGCTGACCACCCAGATCGAGCCGCACGACTGGCAGGCGGACCTCTTCTCCGACGTCGTCCACGCGAACCGCATCGCCCACAACCTCGCCACCGACATGTGGACGTACATCTCGCTCGACTACTTCCACCAAAACCTGGCCGCCCAGGGCACAACCGGTTCCTCGACGATGCCGCACAAGGTCAATCCCATCCGCTTCGAAAACGCCGAGGCGAACCTCGAGGTCTCCTCGGCGCTGTTCGAGACGCTCGCCGAAACGCTCGTCACCTCGCGGCTTCAGCGCGACCTGACCGATTCGACGACGCAGCGCAACATCGGCGTCGCCTTCGGGCACTCGCTGCTGGCTCTCGACAACCTCGTGCGCGGGCTCGCCGGCGTGGACCCCAACCCGCAAAGGCTCGCCGAGGACCTCGACGCCTCGTGGGAGGTTCTGGGCGAGCCGATCCAGCAGGCCATGCGCGCGGCCGGACTCGGCGGCGCCACCGGAATGGGCAACCCCTACGAACGCTTGAAGGAGCTGACGCGGGGGCGCAAGGTCACGGCCGAAGACATGCGCGAAGCGATCGCCTCATTGGGCATGCCCGACGACGTCGCAGCGCGCCTGGCGGCGCTGACCCCTGCGAGCTACACCGGGCTGGCCGCTCGGCTGGTCGGATTCCTCGACGGCGCCGCGTACTTCAGCGGCGCGGGGCACTTCGCCGGCGCCACACAGCCACAGCCCGGCGACGCCGCTCACCCCGACGGCGCCGCACAGCCCAATGACGAGGCCTTGGAGCGCACGGAGCCGACCGAGCATGCGGAGGCCGCTCGCGAATGAACCGTCGAGCGTCCAGAGCCGATCAGAGGAGCGGAGGGCGCTGAGCCCGAGGGCCACGTCAACGCGCAGCCCCGGGCCCGCCCGCCTCCGTCAACACGGGAGTCAGATCACATGCAAACCGCAGCCGCTTCCCAGACTCGGCTGTCAAACTATTGGAGGCCTTTCGCTTCCCGAGCCGGCTCATGCGGCGAGTGATGCGAGCGAGGCCGAACGTATCGAACGAGTACCGCGCAACCGTCGGATCGAACCAACGTGCAATCGCGCCGGCAAAGCGTGCTGGGTCGATAGAGTGGAAAGAAACGTAGAGAGAACAAGGAGACCTCGTGCCTCGATTCCTTGCCGCCGCGTCGTCGGCCGATCCTCAGGCGCTCTCAGGCATCGCCGGATGGGCCGTAGACATCATGAACGACCTCGGCGGATTCGGCGCCGCGTCCCTCATCGCGCTGGAGAATCTGTTCCCGCCGCTCCCCTCGGAAGTGATCCTTCCGTTGGCGGGCTTCACGGCGGGCACCGGAAACGCCAGCTTCACGCTGCTCGGGGCGATCCTGTGGTGCACCGCTGGATCGGTGGTCGGCGCGTGGGCGCTCTACGGCGTCGGCGCTCTGCTCGGCAGGGAGCGAACGCGCAAGCTCATGGGCAAACTCCCGCTGGTCAAAACCTCGGACATCGAGAAAACCGAGGCGTTCTTCGACCGGAGGGGAACCTGGACGGTCCTTTTCGGCCGAATGATCCCGATCTTCCGCTCCCTCATCTCGATTCCGGCGGGCGTGACGCGCATGAACTTCTGGAAGTTCACCGCCCTGACCACGGCGGGGTCCGCTGTGTGGAACACAATCCTCATCTGGGCCGGCCACGCCCTCGGCTCGAATTGGACGAAGGTGGAAGGCTACGTCGGGATACTGACGAAGGTCACGATAGTCGTCTGCCTGCTCGGCGGCGCCTTGTGGGTTGCGCTGCGCGTCCGCTCCAACAAGCGCAAGCGCGAGGCCGTTCCCGCCGAAAACTGAGAAGCGCGACGCCGAAAGGCACAGCCGCGGGCGACGAACGCCGCAGCCGCCGGCAAGCGAAGGGCGGCGCCGTCGAAAAGCACGAGGCCGGCAGGGCCTCTCACCCCGCCCAAAGCCTGGACGCTCGGCACGCGGGATCCTCCGCTCCCGATAGAGTGAAGACGTCAATCGGACGGAGGCTGTTCCCGTGGACGAAAACTACGAAGACTGTCGGATCGACGTCGGCTACCGAATGGCGATAGCCCCCTGGCGCGCACGTTCCTACATCGAAGGCGGCAAAGAAGACTTCTGCGGTTTCGCGATCGACGCCGCCCAGGTGAGCGGCATGAAGGAAGTCGGCGACTTCATCGACCTGTTCTGCGGGGCCATAGCGCCCGCGCAGTTCTCCCCTTCCGAGCCGATACACATACTCGAAGTGCCCACCAATCCGTTCGTGCAAGCGTCTCGCGCAGTGGGGGCCCTCCACCCTGACGCGCTCCTCGGCGGGATCTCCGAGATCTCGCCGTACGACGGCTCGGGGACCGCCAGCGGCGGCGGCTTTTCGACCGATCTTCTGTGGATAGAGCCCACGCGCCTGACCGCCGGCGCGGAGCTGTGGCGCTACTACCCCGGCAATCCCTCTCCCGAACTGTGCGGGATCTACTGCGGGACGGCCCTGGGATGGCGAAACATGCGCACGGGCAAGTTCGTCGCATCCACCCCCAGCGACCTTATCGGCCCCGTCGTCAAGAGGGATTGGGCGCAGCTTCCCGTCGACGTCGAGATCGAGAAAGGCGAACCCGTGGCCGCGACGATGGTCGCACCCGTGGACCCGCCGCAAGAAGAGGGTTTCAAGCCCGTGTCGAGCGGCATGTGGGTCAAGCGGATCGAGCTCTCCGAGGACGACGCCGTCTACGAAAACCAGAGGTACGCGACGATCAACCGCGTCCAGTCGCGCCTTGTGCGCTTCATGCGAGGCCAGAGCGGCGAAAAGAGAGTGCTCGCGGTCGCGCGCGCAATCGACGCGAACTATGCAGAAAGCCAGGGCTTTGCGCGGCTCGAACCCGGCGTCTTCGCGTGTTTCCCCACGGTCGAGGAGGTGGCGCCGATACACGTGGACCGGCGGGCGGCCCCGTTCTCGTGGAACACGGCCGGCAAGCCCGCAGTGACCCGCAAACGCAAGAAGGAGCGCAGCAACTACGACGTCGCCGAGCTCCTGGAGGAGACGGCACTGCTTGTGACCGGCATGGCGCCGCCGAAATGGGAAAGATGCGACTTGGTGGTGCAACTCGTGGGACGAAAGGCGAAGGGCGAAGGGCACTTCGTCATCGACGCAGAGAAGGACGAAAGGCAGTTCGTGGATTCGCTCCCCGTGGCGATCCTCAAGTACCTGGCGCAGATCAAAGTGCTCCACGCACTGCAAGGGCAAGGCGCCCCGCTCGCCTACGCCCTCAGCGTCTTCCGGGGCGACCTCAAAAACTCCGAGATGATCCCCTTCCCCGACGAACACCCGCCCCTGCTCGAGCACATCGCGCCCGAGGACTGGCAGGAGGAACTCGACTATTTTCCGCGCGACGAAGAGCCCGAATGGGCTCGTCGCCTCATGGACCGGTGACGATCGGACGAGCCGAACCGAGCCCCTCAATCGAAGGCGCCGAACGGCGGACCTCGACGGGGCCGGCGAAACCCTGAAAATCAAGAACATCAACCCGACGAGCGAAGGAAGCCAATGAGCGTCGTTTACCAGCTGGCCGTCACCCCCTGGCAGGCCACCAGGTACCTTTCCGAGGGGACGGAGGATTTCTGCGGATTCGCCGTCGACGCGGCAAGCGTCGAGGACGTGCGCGACGCCGACGGCCTGCGCGAGCTTCTCCTTTGCAAAACGAACGAGGCGAACTTCCCGGCCGACGAGCCGCTGCACATCCTCAAGGCGCCCATCGGCCCGTTCGTCCACACCCGGCGCGCGGTCGGCCCACTGCACCCGGACGCCTTTCTGGGCGGCGTCACGGAGGACTCCCCCTACGATCCGTCGGGCGTCGTCAGCGCGGGCGGCGCGACGGCGGAACTTCTGTGGATAGAGCCGGGGCGCCTGACCCCCGGCTCCGAACTGTGGCGCTTCCACCCAGGAGACCCGAACCCGGAGCTTGCGGCCGTCTACCACGGCGTCGCCTGGGGGTGGGAAAACGCTCAGACGGGAGAGTTCGTCGCGGCCAAACCGAGCAAACTCATGGGGCCCGTGGTCAAGCGCGACTGGGGAACCGTCGCCGTCGACGTCGAAACCGACGGAGGGAAGCCGACCGCCGTCACCCTCGTCAGCCCCCAAAAACCGCCCGAAAGCGGGTTCGAGAGGCTGTCGACGGGCCTGTGGGCCAAGCGCGTCGAGTACCACGAGGGGCTGAACGTCCACGAAAACTACCTGTCGGCTCTGGCCCGCGGGGTGCCCGTCCGGGTGACCCGCCTCGCGAACTCCCCGAACGGGGTGGAAGCCCTCGGATTCGCCCTCCTTATCGACGCGCCCTACGCGATCGGCAACAGGGTGCTCCGCATCTCCCCCGGAGCTTTCTTCTGCGTCATGCCGATGGACGAAATGGAAAAGACCGTCGCGAGGGAAGGCAGGCCCGAAACCTGGGAGGTTTCGACGTTCCCCGCGGTCACGACGCTGTCGCTTCGGGAGCGGTCGAACTACGACGTCGACTCCCTCCTCAAGGACGTCTACGCGCTCATCGAGAACGTCGCGCCCGAAGGATGGCGCACGTGCACCCTCATCGTTCAGATAGTCGGCGGGCAGTTCCGCTACGGAGGCAACTTCTTCATCCCGGCTTCCGCCTCGTCTTCCGGGGCCGCTCCGTCTTCCGGAGGCGGCTCACCCTCGCAAGCCGCCTCATCTTCCGGGGCCGCTCCGTCTTCCGGAGGCGGCTCGCCCTCGCAAGCCGCCTCGTCCGAGGATCGGAGCGCGAACGCCGGCGACGGCGCCCGCCAGGGGCCGGAAATCCGGCAAGCGCGCAGCGGCAGGCCCCGCCGCCCCGTCTACGGCGGCGTCGTCGAAGAGATCTCCCTGCTTCCCAGCGCCGTCCTCGAATACCTGGGGCAGATCAAGAAGCTCGCGGCCACCCCCGAACGCGGCGCGCCGCTTGCCTTCACCTTGCAGGCAAGCGCATCGGGCGAGACGAAGCTGAACGTCACATACGAGGAGACGCCCCCGCTCGTCGAATCCATCACCCCTCAGGCCTGGGCGGCCGAGATGGAGGCGTTTCCGCGCCCAAACCCGCCCGAATGGGCGTCGAGGCTCGCTGACCCCGGCGACGACGACGGCCTGTGAAGCACTCGCCCCTCAGGCACTCGCCGCAGTCGGCCGCTCAGACAACCGCCGCTGCCGCCCCTCAGACGCCCGCAGCGGCCCCTTCTGAAACGCCGTCTCTGAAATACCGAGAGGGGCACGTGCGTTGAAGCATGTGTCGGCGCATGGAGCGCCGCGAGCAAAGGAGTGAACAGACATGACATTCGACCGCACCATTGAGCTTGGCGTCACAGGCATGACTTGCGAGCACTGTGTTTCACACGTGACCGAGGAGCTCAAAGCCCTCCCCGACGTCGTCAACGTTTCGGTGACCCTTGCAAAAGGCGGAACGTCCAAGGTTCTCGTGTACACGAACGCCGACATCCCCGACGCCGCGCTCAAGGAAGCGGTCGACGAGGCCGGCGGATACGAGGTCAAGTCGATCGTTCGCTGACGCTGCTGAAACAACGCACGCTCGGGAGGGGAGCGACGTCGCCATGACGCCAACCGCAAATCGAGCACGGTCCGAGGAAGCCGACATGCTGCGATCCAAGAACGCCGCCGGGCAAGGGCCCGGTCGCGCCGACAGCGCTCAGCCGCGGAGCGTCGATCGAACGCGGCCCCGACACGCGGATCCCACCCAACCCGGAGCAAATCCAATGCAAGGAGCAAATCCAATGCAACCCGACCCAAATCCGGCGCGATCCAGCGCAGATCCGGCGCAGCCGCAGACCGAGGTCGAACTGGCCGTCACCGGGATGACCTGCGCCTCGTGCGTGGCGCGCGTGGAGAAAAAGCTCAACAAGATCCCCGGAGTCACGGCGATCGTCAACCTCGCCACCGAGAAGGCCCACGTCGAGTGGGCGGACGCGGCCGGCCCTTCCGACGCCGAGCTCGTCGGCACGGTTGAGAAAGCAGGCTACGGCGCCACCGTTCTGCGGAGAATCACAACGGACGACGCCGGAGAACGCACCGTCCAGGCAAGCGAGGCGGCCCGAGGGGCCGAGGAGGCCGCAGCACGCGCGGCCTCGGCTCGCGTGGCGGACCTTCGACGTCGATTCTGGGCGGCCCTCGTCCTCTCCACGCCGATCGTCGCTGTGTCGATGGCCCCCGCCTGGCAGTTTTCGGGCTGGCAGTGGGCCGTCGGCGCGCTTTCCATCCCCGTCGCCTTCTGGTGCGGCTGGCCTTTCCTGAAAGCGGCCTGGCGGGCCGGGCGGCACGGCTCGACGACAATGGACACGCTCGTCGCCCTGGGCATCCTCGCGTCGATGGGGTGGAGCGCGTGGGCCCTCCTGTGGGGCGGGGCCGGAAGGATCGGCTACACCATGTCCATGACCGGCATCCACGGGCTCGGCCACTCGGGAACGCCGCATCTGTACTTCGAGTCGGCGGCCTTCATCGTGACGTTCCTCCTCCTCGGCCGCTGGCTGGAGTCGCGCTCGCGCCGAAGCGCGGGCGACGCCCTTCGCTCCCTCCTCGACCTCGCGCCGGCCGAGGCAACTCGGGTGCGCCGGGAAGGCGGCGACGTCGTCGAGGAGACGATCGACGCCGCGCAGCTGAAAGTCGGCGACGAATTCCTCGTTCGCCCCGGAGAGACGGTGGCAGCCGACGGATTGGTCGTGGAAGGCGAGTCGGCCGTCGACGCCTCCCTCCTGACCGGGGAGTCCATTCCCGTGGACGTCGGCCCCGGCAGCAAGCTGACAGGCGGCGCCGTCAACACCTTCGGAGCCCTGACCGTGCGGGCGGCGCGGGTCGGCGAGGAGACGACTCTCGCCAGAATGGGCAGGCTGCTAACCGAGGCACAGACGGGGAAGGCGCCCGTGCAGCGCCTGGCCGACAAGGTCTCGGCCGTCTTCGTCCCCGCCGTCATGGCGATCGCCGGCATCGCCTTCGCAACGAGGCTCGCCCTGGGCAATCCGCTCGAAATGGCGCTGGCGAGCGCAATCACCGTGCTGGTCGTCGCCTGCCCGTGCGCCCTGGGTCTGGCGACCCCCACGGCCCTGCTCGTCGGCTCAGGCCGCGCCTCGCGCCTCGGCATCCTCGTCAAAGGCCCGGAAACCCTCGAATCGGCCCACGGGGTCGAGACGATCGTCCTCGACAAGACCGGGACGCTGACCGCCGGCGCGATGTCCGTTTCGGCCGTCCGGCCCGCCGAGGGCGTCGGCGAGCGCGAGCTCGTGGCCGCGGCGGCCGGCGTCGAGCGCGGATCCGAGCACCCGATTGCCAAGGCGATCGTGGCGCTGGCGCACGAACGCGGGATCGAGCCGGAAGCCGTCGAATCGGTTGCGGCTCGGGCCGGAAACGGGGTGGAGGGGCGCCTCGACGGCCGCAGAATCGCCGCCGGAACGGCACGCTGGCTGGCCGAGGCAGGCGTCGAAGGCGCATCGGGCCTCAGCGGCGAGCCTGGCGCATCCGTCGTCGGCGTAGCGCTCGAAGGACGGCTGCTGGGCGCGTTCGACGTTCGCGACGCCGTCCGCCCGGAAAGCGCCGCGGCCGTGGCCGAGCTGAAGTCCCTCGGGCTGCGCCCGGTCCTTGCGACCGGCGACAACGAGGCTGCCGCGGCGGCCGTGGCCGCCGAGGTCGGCATCGACGACGTGCGCGCGGGGATCCTTCCAGAAGGCAAGGTCGGGATTGTCGAGGAGCTGCGGGCAGCCGGGCAGAAGGTCGCCATGGTCGGCGACGGGGTGAACGACGCAGCGGCCCTGGCCGGCGCAGATCTGTCCATAGCCATGGGGTCCGGCGCCGACGTCGCGAAGGAAGCGGCCGATATCACAATCGTGAATTCGGACATTCGCTCCATCGGCGCAGCCATCCGCATCTCAGCGCAAACCCTGCGAATCATCAAGGAAAACTTGGCCTGGGCCTTCGGATACAACGTCGTGGCAATCCCCGTGGCCGTCGCCGGTTTCATCGTACCCGGCATCGCGGCGGCGGCGATGGCGAGCTCGTCCGTCATCGTGGTGGCGAACTCTCTGCGTCTGCGACGGGCCTAGATTCCCCGGTTTACCGGGCATTTTTGCCCCGCTCTCCCGACACGTGAGAGCGGGGCGCGTCTATTTTGCTCCCAAGATAGAAAGAATCGGGGGAAAGGTCTCCGAAATCTCATCTGCGGGGCGCACCCTCAGGAATCGCGAAATATCAACGAAAAGCAGTAACATGGGGAGTGTTGCCCATGCGGCCTCCCCCCCTGGGGGGATCCCTAGGGAAACATGCATTGATAAGTTAGTTTCTAATTAAACATGCCACCTACCAACCACGCGCTTACCTAACGGACTAAGTATGGCTTCGACCGAAGGAGTCATTATGGCCCATTCATCACGCAAACCGATGGGCACACGGACCTTGATAGCGGGGGTGATCATCACCCTCGTCACCGCGCTGACCGCGTTCATCACGCCATCGAACGCAGACGTCAACGCGGCCATTGCCATATCCTCACCAACGCTCACCCGCACAGACGCCAACGGCGATCCGCTCACCGCCGCCGAAGCGTCGCATCCCATGCTCGTCGGCGACCACGCATCGCTCGCTTTCGCCTGGGACGCCGCCAAAGCGAACATCGCTCCCGGACAGTCCTTGAAGGTCGGCATCCCGGCCTCCTTCCGCACGCTGGAGCCCGGATCCCAAGCCGACCTCACGGTCGACGTCGCCGGGAGGCAGACAGCGATCGGCCAGTGCAAACTCGGGCGCAACGAGGTCGACTGCGTCTTCGACAAAACGGTCGACTCCTTGAAAGCCCGGGGATACGCCGCGCCCAAGGGCAAGGTCAGCCTGCGACTGACGGCGCTTGCCCCCACGGCCTCGCCGGCCGCTTTCACGATCAACGGGGGCCAGTACAAGCTGCCCATTCCCGGCGGCCCCGTGCGCGAGCGTTCCAAAGGCTACAACCCGCACACCTTCGCGAAAGTCACCCCCGCGTTGACCTCCGAGAGCAAATCGGTGTTCTGGACCGTGAGCTTCGGGGCGGACTACGTCGCCGAGCGGCTGAGGGAAACCGGGCAGCACATGCGGCTGGACGGGGCCACGCGTTCGACGGTGACGATCACGGACACGATCGGACCCGGCCAGAAGTTCGCCGACTCCTCAAAGTGGGCGCTCTACCACCGGGGATCGGCGGGAGACAAAGAAGTTCGGGACGTTCGGGTCACCGGAGGCTCCGGAACGGACTACACCGCCGCCTACGGCGACTTCGACATGTCCGTTTCGATCAACGGCTCCACCGCCACGGTTTCCATAACCGGCCCGTGGCGCGGGCAGACGAACTACGGCATCGCCTACCCCACCGTGCCCGACAAGGGGCGCATCACGCCGAACTTCGCCTACGTCAACACCGCCGGGCTCGGCAAGACCAAGATCGTCAAGGCCGCCGCCGCGAAGTACGCAGACCCCTTCGCCTCCAGCGGACTAGTCGACGCACAGCACGGGTCGTTCACCGTCACGTCGCGCGCAACGGGCTCCCACGCCGAGGCGATTCCGCGGCGCGTCGCCTTCCCGGTGACGGCTCGCTACGAGCTTCCCGCGGGAACCACGGCCTCCGACTATCCGAGCTGGAATCCGCCGGGGACCCTGGCTGCGGACAAGCGCACCGGCACGTTTTCGCTGGCCGCCGGCATCGGCCAGAAGGTCGACGCCGGATCGAAGTTCCCCGCGGGAACCAAGATCACGGTCACACAGGATTCCTCCGCCGCCCTCGGCGCACCCGAGGGAGTGCGGTGGGGAGACTCCTCCTACACCGTCGACGGCGAGAAGGGGAACTCCTTCGTCGTCAAGGCGAACACGGTCCACGGCGTCGCCATATCGACCGAGGTTCTCAGCCTGCCTTCAGACGTGAAGCCCACGCCGACGCCAAGCCCGAGCACCCCTGCGCCAGAGCCGAGCCCAAGCTCGCCCACGCCTGGCCCGAGCGTCTCTGCCCCAGAGCCGAGCCCAAGCTCGCCGACGCCGAGCCCGAGCGCGACTTCGCTGGCCTCTGACCCGGCGACGCCGCCCGAGCCCACGCCCACAACGCCCTCGTCTCACCCCACCCCGTCTCCGACGGAAACCACGCCCTCGAAACCAACCGAAACGCCCAAGCCGTCGAGCGAGCCAACCGGAACCGCGGAACCGAGCCCCTCGCCGACGTCGACGGCCTCCCCCACGGAGGAGCCCTCGCCGACTCCGAGCGAGAGTCCGACGGCCAGCCCTTCGCAGAGTGCGAGCCCCTCCGAAAGCACCGAGCCTTCGCCGACGGACACCCCGAGCGCGAAGACCTCGCCGAGCGCTGCGCCGTCGTCGCCGAGCGGCGTCGTGCCGCCCATTTCGCCCTCGGCGCCCACGGCGACGCCGAGCCCGACGGATTCCCAGTCCCCGAGCGGCGACCCGGGAGCGGTCAACCCCAACGGCGGCGAGCCTTCCGGCAAGGGGAAGCCCCGCGCCAGGCGTCCGGGTTCGAGCATCAACTCGCCGATAGTCGGCGCTCCGGTCGCCCTGCCCTCAGTGGCGCGCGCCACTGAGGAACGGCCCCTCATCAAAACCGGCTTGGACATGGGAACGGGCGTCGTCTTCTCCGTGTCCCTGAGCCTGGTGGGGACGGGCCTCGTCATCCGCCGCTACTTCTCGTGAAGTCACGGACCTGACCGACAGGCCCCGCTCCAAGCCGCCGTATCGTGGCCGAGCGGGGGCTCAGGCGAACGGGCCTGCGAGGCCCGACGCCGGTCGCCCCTCTCGCGACGGGGCGGGACCCTCCTCATTGGGGGTCCGCTTCGCCGCGAGAGGGGCCCGTTTTCATTCGAGCCCGCCGCTCATCGCACGGCGAACGATGGACGACGAGAGGCGACGTCGGCCGTGGGGCCGCTCCGCGGCGGGCAGCAGCGCGGTTGCCTCTCACCGCAAGGCGGACGAGACGCGGGCGGGAGGCCCCGAAAGGCTGGGGGAGCAAGAACCTCGGGCGAGTTTCGCCAATTGGCCTAACTCGCAATCCATTGCCTTAGAATTCACATGTGGACGATAATCTGACGAATACGACTCCGCGCCGGCCGGTGTTGCTCGTTGACGAAGAAACGCGGTGGCTGAGACGTCCGAGAGATCTGGTGTCGGCAGTCATCACACTGCTGGCGATCGTCGGCGTAATGGTCGTCACAGTCTACGGTTCCTCCACGGCACTGGCCGTCATACGCGACGTCCGCACAGCCACGAGCGGCATCATCACGTCGATCCTGTTCATGCCCGTCAACGCCCTGGAAGGCCTCATCGGCTTTTTCCTGCCGGCAGCGTTGGTCATCGACATGGCCTGGCACCGCCGATGGCGCACTCTGGCAACGGGCGCCCTGGCTGTGGCCAGCGCCGCCGCCTTCACCTACGGCCTCCTGTGGCTGTTCAGCCGCTACTTCCCGCTCTCGCCCATCACCGGCCAGCTTTCCGACTCCCTCGTCGAGCAGACCTATTTCAAGCTCATCCCGTACGTCGCCGTCGTGTCGGCGATACTCACGGTGGCCGGGTCCGGCAAGCGCGCGAAGACGACCAGGTGGGGCTGGCCGCTGCTCTCCCTCGTTCTCGTCCTCTCGGTGCTCCAGGGCAATCAAACCCTTCCCGGGGCCCTCATCACCGCGCTTCTCGGCGTGCTGTGCGGCCTCATGTGGCGCTATATCGCCGGCGACGTCCCCGACCGCGCGACGGGCGCAGACCTGGTCAAGCTCGTCAGGCGCGCCGGCGTGGACGCCCAGCTGGTGGTCCGCATCGACAAACTCCCCGACGACGCCGCCCTCGCCGCATGGCTCGCCCCCGCATACGGCGACCTCGGCCACATCGACCGGTACGGCATCGACCAAATCCATCGCATACTGCAGAAGGCGGGCGAATCCTTCGAGGGCGCCCCGCCGAAGCCCAAAGGGTCGGAAGCCGCCTCCCCGGAGTCCGAGCAGCAGGCCGACGATCCCCAAGGAGCCAACGGTTCCCGGCGGGCAGACGGTCCGCAGCGGGCCGATGATCGGCTCGAATCCAAAGGGAGCCGCCAGGCTCCGGAGCCCGCGTCGGCTTTCGGCCCTATCAGCCGCTCGGCGAAGGCCGCGTCGCAGCATCTCAGGCCGGCCGACGACGTCGACCCCATCGCCCTGCGAAACGAGCTCTTGGCCTCCTATCACCCGCCGTTGAGCGAGGAGGCCTCCCGCAACTACATCGTCGTCGATTCCTCTGGAAATCCGCATCACGCCTCCTTCTTCGACGCCGACCAACAGATCGTCGGAGTGCTGCAATCCTCATGGCAGCGGCTCGTGCTGACCACCACGGCCCGCCAGGCGGAGAAAACGATCGACGGGGCGATGGACCGCTTCGCGCTCATGGAATTGGCGAGCGCCTCCGCCGGGCTCGCCCCCGACCGCGGCCTGGCTGTGGCGGGTTCAGACAGCTCGAACGTCGTCATCCTCGAAGTCGACGGCTCCACCGCCCTGAGCGAAGTCGAACCGAATGGGATTCCCGACGAAGCGCTCGACGACGTGTGGGACATCCTCCAAGACGCCCATCGCCGCGGCTTCTCCCACGGAGACGTGCGGGCGGGCGTCACGGCGCTCAAGGGCGGGCGCGCCCAGCTGCTGCACTGGGAGAACGGCCGCCTTGCGGCCTCCGAGATGGAGCGCCGCATCGACATGGCGCAGGCGATGGCCATGATGGCGGGGACCGTCGGCGTCGAACGCGCCATCGCCTCGGCAAGCCGATGCCTGCCGCGCGACCAGATTGTCTCGCTCGCCCCGATCCTGCAAAAGGCCATCGTCCCCTCCGAGACGATGGCGAAGTTCACCGAAAAGAAGCAGCTGGAACGGCTGCGCGACCGCCTCACCGAACAGGTCCCCGAGGTTGCGGAAGTGACGCCAACCCAGCTCTACCGGTTCTCCGTGAAAACGGTCGTCACCGTTTCCCTGGGCCTCGTGGCGGTCTACATCCTGGTCGTGTCGGTCAACTTCAACGAGCTTCGCTCCACCCTCGCCAACGCCAACCCCCTGTGGATGCTCTTCGCCTTCGTCGCGGGCCTGTTCACCTACATCGGGGCGGCCATGACCTTGCGCGCCTACACCTCCGAGCCGTTGAACGCCAAGGACGCCGTCATGGTGCAGGTGGCCGCCTCGCTCGTGACCCTCGTGGCGCCGGCCGGCATCGGCCCGGCCGCCCTCAACCTGCGCTTCCTCCAAAAACGCAGGGTCTCCACGCCAGTGGCCGTCGCGACGGTCACCCTCGTTCAGCTCGCGCAGTTTGTCACCACGATCATTCTGCTCATCGGGATCAGCCTCGCCACCGGCAAGATCGGCTCCCTGTCCATGCCCTCCGGCGCGGTCATGGTCGCGATCGCCATCGGCGTGCTTGCGGTCGCCGCCCTCTTCCTCGTCAAACCCCTGCGCAGATGGGCAGCGAAGAAGATCCGCCCGACGATCGACCAGGTATGGCCTCGCCTCGTGTGGCTCGCGACCCACCCCAGCAGGATCGCCTACGGATTCGCGGGGTCCACCGTCCAGACGATCGCCTTCGTCGCCTGCTTCGGCGGCTCTCTCGCCGCCTTCGGATACAGCCTTCCGATCGTCACCTTGGCCTTGGCCTACCTCCTGTCGAACTCGCTGGGCTCCGTCGTCCCATCCCCCGGCGGCATCGGCCCCGTTGAAACCGCGCTGACCACGGGCCTGACCGTGGCCGGGGTTCCGACGTCGATCGCAGTCTCCACCGCCGTGCTCTACCGCCTCCTCACTTTCTGGGGTCGCGTGCCGTTGGGGTGGCTGGCACTGCGGACGATCACCAAACGCGGGGTCATCTAGAGTGCGGTCGCCCACGCTGAGGCAAGCCGCACATATGCGAGTTTTCCGCGCGATTTAGACGGTTTGCGGGAATCTCGACGGGAAACGGAAGCTGTTTGTGGTAGAAGTACCCGCCACATTCCTGGGTTCTTACACTTCCGAAGTGTTATCGTGAAGGGAAAAGAATCGTTGCAGGCCATCAGGTAGCGGTCCGCCGAGTTCTCGGCTGCCTCTCACCCATGCGAGAACCTGGACGCAACGACGAAACAGACGAAACAAAGGAAAAGCTCGTGACACAATCGCATTCGCGCTCAAAGCGGGTACTTCCCCGCCACATCATCGCCACTCTCGCCATCTCGGGAGCCAGCGTGGCCGGCATGGCCGCGCCGAGCTTCGCTGAAGAGCCGACCCAGCCCTCCGACGGCACGACGACGGCCACTCCCAACGCAAACGGGACCGCTGGGGCCGCCGTAAACGAGGCTCTGGCCAAGGCCCAGCTGGCAAATCTGCCGCAGGGCAACGGCGACGCTCCGCGCGACGGAGACGATAAGAGGACCCCGGGCGACGACGGCGGCCAAGCCGGCGACCAAAACGGCGGCAACGGCAATGGCGGCCAGGGAGACAACGGCAACGGCGGCGGGGACGCCACGCCCGACCCCACTCCGACGACCGAGACGCCGTCGCCCACCCCGTCCACCCCTTCGGAGGATCCGACGTCGCCGAGCCCGACCGATCCCTCCGGTCAGCCCTCGTCGGGCGGCCCCTCGGCGCAGGACCCGAAGAATCAGGGCGACCCCTCTCAGCCGGGCGCCGGCAGCCCGAGTGACAACAAGGTTCCCGGGCTCAACACCGGCACACCGCAGAAGACCGGCGCCGAGAACGGCGGCGATCACGGTGTGGCGCCCAACCAGCAGGATCCCGGAGCTTCGGTTCCCGTCGTCCCGTCGCCCCGCGCGGGCTCGGGCCAGAAGGGAGGCGTCTCTGGCGCTCAGCTTCCGCGCACGGGCGCTTCGGTCACAACCCTCGCCGCCGTCGCGGTCGCCGCAGCCGGAACCGGCGGAGTTCTCGTGGCACGCCGTCGCAGGGCATACTGACCCTGCCGATTCGGCTTTGGCTGGATCATCCTTCTCAACAAACTGAAGTGGTTGGGGGAGAAACTCGATTTCGCCCCCAACCACTTCAGTTTGCCAAAGGACCGTAGTTCGCCAAAGGACTTTAGTTTGTCAAAGGGCTCTGGGATTCGCCGGGCACCCGACGTTCGTCCAAGTCTTTTCCGCACCCGCGCATGCACTCGCTGTGCCCACATGCGCTTCCCAACTCCCACGCCATCCCCTTTCTGCATGAAACCGCCTTTCCGCATGAAACGCCGTCCCATGCAGGGCGCGCCGGGGCCTGGCGACGCGGCCCTCGTTCCCGCAGGAAACACGCTCGCGTGAGGCGCAACGCGACGAAACAGCGCAGTCAATGGTTAGACTTCCGTTGTGACCAGCCCAGAAGAAACCTCGCCCGAATCGCTGGATCCGATCGCGGAGCCCGGTCCGGAGGCAGTGCCAGGCGCCGAACCTGAGTCCGACCTCCACCAAACCGGCTCCGACCGAGAAACGGAGCCCGCCCGCCAAACCGGCTCCGACCGAGAAACGGAGCCCGACCTCCAAACGCGCTCCGATCCAGCCGCCGAGCCCAATCCCGAGCCGCATGAACCGGAGGCGGAATCGGACGCAGAAGCGGCTGCCAGCCCTGAATCGCAGGCGTCGCAGCAACCGGTCGGGCCTTCCAAAGACGGAGCTTCCCCCGCAGCGGCCGCCCCCTCGAGGGCAGTGGCCCACATTCTCGCCTGGTCGATAGCCGCAGTCTCGGCCTTCGCCTACATCCTCTACTCGCAGTTGCAGTGGAGGACTTTTTCGACGCCGTCGTGGGATCTGGGAATCTTCACCGAGCTCGCCAAGCAGTACTCCCAATTCGACGCGCCGACGGTAGACATCAAGGGACCCGAATTCAATCTGCTCGGAGACCACTTCCACCCGCTGCTCGTTCTGCTGGGCCCCGTATACAAACTGTTCCCCTCAGGGTTGGCCCTGCTCGTCCTCCAAGACCTGCTGTTCGCACTCAGCTCGGTTCCGATAACGCTTTTGGCGGTCAAACGGCTGGGGAGGAGCCTCGGGGCGATCGTCGGAATCGGCTACGCCATGAGCTGGGGTCTGTGGAGCGCGGTCGAATCGCAGTTCCACGAAATAGCCTTCGCGGTCCCGCTGCTTGCCTACGGGCTCGCCCGATGGCTCGACACGAAAGGCAACTCGCGGTCGGCGCTCGTCGCCGTCGGGCTACTCGTCTTCGTCAAGGAGGACCTCGGCCTGACGGTCTGCGCCGTCGGCCTTGTCTTTCTATGGCAGGCGTGGGGCGCGGTATCCCGCGCCGACAACAGGTTCGCGCTTCGCTCGCGCGCGTCCCTGAAGAAGGCGCTCTCCTCCCCCCAGGGCAAGGCCGGCGTCCGCCTTGCCGCGTGGGGCCTCGCGTGGACTCTTCTGGCGATACTCGTCATCCTCCCGATCTTCAACCCCGAGGGCGGATGGGAGTATACGAACAGGCTGGCGCAAAACGACGCCGTCGCATCGAATTTCCTCCTCCGTTTCTTCCTTCCGGCGACGAAGTATGCGACGCTCCTGCTTCTGGCCCTTGCGGCCGGGCTCATCGGGCTCGTCAGCCCGTACGTCTGGATCATGCTGCCCACGCTCTTTTGGCGCTTCGCCGGAAACGTCGAGCACTATTGGGGCTGGCACTGGCACTACTCGGCCATCCTGATGCCGATCGCCGCGATCGCCCTGATCGACGCGTGCTCGCGATGGCGCGGCACGTACAGGGCGCGCTTGGCGGCGGCCTGCGTCGCGCTCGCATCGAACGTCGGCGTCGCGTGGTTCGGCCCGATCGGGCAACTCATCGACGGGCGCACGCCTTTTTCCGTCACGGAAGAGCAGGCCCGGGCCGGAAGGGACGCCGTCGAGGCCCTGGGCACGGGGCACAACGTCGTCGCCAACCTGCCCATGCTGGCCTACAACGTGCCGGGCAACCGCGTCTATTGGGAGGGCACATACGGCAAGGCGAAGATCGACGCCGTCATCTTCGCCCCGTCGAATTCCACCGGAGGGCTGCCCGCAGACGTCTGGGCGGCGCAGAAGTTCGGCGGCAGGTGGAAGCTCGTCTACTCACGCCTGAACTATCAGGCGGCCGTGCGGCAATGAGGGCGGGGGCTGCCTGTGCGTGAGCGAAATCGGGTCGGCGGGCTCGCGCGGCGGCTGACCGGGCCGTACGCCGCCGTTTTCGCGGGAGGCTGCGCCGGAACCGCGCTGCGCGCCTGGATAGGCGAGCTCCTTCCCGGCGGGGCGCAGGCATGGGCGTCGGCGATTCCGTGGGCGACTCTCACCGTGAACCTCGCCGGCGCATTCTTGCTCGGACTCCTCGCGGGCCTTCTCGCACGCCGTTTCCCGCGCGCGGACCCCCGGGTGCGCCTGCTTCTGGGCACCGGCTTTCTGGGCTCGTTCACGACCTACGGCACATTCGCAGCCGAGGTCGAGGCGGCCGCGACGGCGCAGGCAACGGCCTACGCCGCGGGATCGATCGTCTGCGGCCTGCTGTGCGCGTGGGCCGGTCTTGCCCTCGGGGCGCACGGCGGGCGAAGAGGCGCAAGGCAAAGGAGCGCCGAGCGGCGCGGCCGGCTGGCAGACGAGTCGGAGCCGGAGGCGAGCGCATGATTGCGGTCGCTCTTGCCGGAGGTCTCGGCGCGGTGTGCCGCGCCGGCCTCGACGGCCTGGTCCGCCGACGGCACCCGGAATTTCCGTGGGGAACCTTCGCCGTCAACGTCCTGGGCTGCTTCCTCTTGGGCGCGGCGACGTCGGCCTTCTCCGCGATGGACCCGAGAGACCTGCGGACGGTCACAACCGGTTTTTTCGGGGGATTCACAACCTTTTCCACGGCCATGCTCGACGCCGTCGAACTTGCCCGCGCAGGGCGGAGGCTCGCATCCGCGGGGTTGGTCCTCGGAACTGCGGGCTCGGGCCTGCTCGCTTTTCTGGGCGGAACGGCGTTCGCCTCGATCTTCTGAACGGCGTCCGTCTCAATCTTCAGAGGGTCAAGGCAAAGGCCCGCGGGCCGACCGCTGCGTCCAAGACAGAAGCCGAGCGTCGGCGACAGAAGCCGAGCGTTCGCGACAGAAGCCGAGCGTCGGCGCTCCGAGCCGCGTCCGCAAACCAGACCGGGCGCGCCCCCGAATCGAGCGTTCGACGTCGAAGGTCCGCATTTTGAGACGCAGGCGGTTCTTGGGACGGACCTCCCTAGCCCCAAAGAGAGCTCCGTGGTTCAATTGGGCCATGAACGAACGCGCAGGTACTCCGGCCCGCGATCAGGACCTCATCGACGTCGATGCCCTGATCTCCGCCTATTACGACATCGAACCAGACCCCGCCGATCCCCTCCAGGCGGTCGTCTTCGGAACCTCCGGCCACAGGGGCTCGAGCTTTGACGGAGCCTTCAACGAAGCCCACATTGCCGCAACGACGCAGGCGATCGTCGAATACCGCAAAGCCCAGGGCTATGACGGCCCCCTTTTCATCGGCCGCGACACCCACGGCCTGTCGGCCCCCGCGGAGCGGACCGCCATCGAGGTGCTCGTCGCCAACGACGTCGACGTCCGCGTCGACTCCCGGGGATCGTGGACGCCCACGCCGTCCGTGTCGCTCGCCATTTTGCGCGCGAACGGTGCGGGGACGGCCTCGGGCGTGCGCCAGACCGGATCGGGCCTGGCCGACGGAATCGTCATCACGCCTTCCCACAATCCCCCGCGCGACGGCGGTTTCAAGTACAACCCGCCCACCGGCGGCCCCGCGGACACCGACGCGACGAAGGTCATCGCGGCGCGGGCCAATGAGCTTCTGCGCGAGGGCTGGAAGAAGATTGCCCGGGTCCCCTACGAGCGGGCCAAGGGCAACGTGCGCGGGTACGAGTACCTCGACCAGTACATCGACGCCCTCGCCGCGATGATCGACTTCGCCGCGATTCGCAAAGCGGGCGTGCGCATCGGGGCCGACCCCATGGGCGGGGCCTCGGCAGAGTACTGGGGGGCGATCGGCGAGCGCTACGGCCTCGACCTGACCGTGGTCAACCCCGTCGTCGACCCGAAGTGGCCGTTCATGACGCTCGACTGGGACGGAAAGATCCGCATGGACTGCTCCTCCCCCCACGCCATGGCCTCCCTGCGGGCGAGGATGACGCCGGGCCCGGACGGCAAGACGCCCTTCGACGTCGCCACGGGCAACGACGCCGACTCGGACCGCCATGGAATCGTCACCCCCGACGGCGGCCTCATGAACCCCAACCACTATCTGGCCGTGGCCATCGAGTATCTCTTCACGCATCGCCCCGGCTGGCGCGAGGGCACGGCTGTGGGCAAGACGCTCGTCTCCAGCTCGCTCATCGACCGGGTCGTCGCGGGAATCGGGAAGAAGCTCATCGAAGTCCCGGTCGGCTTCAAATGGTTCGTTCCCGGCCTGTTGACGGGCGACGTCGGATTCGGCGGGGAGGAGAGCGCGGGCGGCTCTTTCCTGCGCACGGACGGCACGGTGTGGACGACGGACAAGGACGGGCTGATCATGGACCTGCTCGCCTCGGAGATCATCGCCGTGACCGGGAAGTCGCCGTCGCAGCTGCACGCCGAGCAGGCCGAACGCTACGGCGACTCGGCTTTCGCACGCGTGGACGCGCCAGCGACCAAGGCGCAGAAGGCCCGTTTGGCCGAGCTTTCCCCCGAGGACGTCACTGCTTCCGAGCTGGCCGGCGAGCCGATCACGGCGAAACTTGTGCGGGCGCCCGGAAACGGCGCCCCGATCGGCGGCCTCAAGGTCACGACCGAGAGCTCGTGGTTCGCGGCCCGCCCGTCGGGAACCGAAGACGTGTACAAGATCTACGCTGAGTCCTTTAAGGGGGCCGAGCATCTGGCCGAGGTCCAGGAGGCGGCCAAGGCGGTCGTCTCGGCTGCGCTCGGCGCATAAATCGGCCGCTGTGGCGCGCTCCGAGTTCCACTCGGGGCGCGCCTGGCGTATTTTTATGGGTGGACGATTTCACGGGCGGGAAGCGGACGCCCGCGGATCGAAACCTCAATCCGCAGAACAAGGCTTTCAGCCCCGATCGCGGCTTTCGAAGGAAAAGCGCAGCGAGCGGCGACGTCGGCCGTGACACACGAAGGAGCAAACATGGCGATTCCAACCCCGGCCAAGGCGGTGGCGGACATCGGCGTCACCGGCATGGCGGTGATGGGTTCGAACCTGGCGCGCAACCTGGCCCGCAACGGCTTCAAGGTGGCCATTCACAATCGCAGCGCGGCCAAAACGGAGAAGGTCGTCAAGGATCACGCGGACGAGGGCGAGTTCTTCCCCGCCGAGTCCATGGCCGATTTCGTGAACGCGCTGTCTGCCCCGCGCGTTGCGATCATCATGGTCAAGGCCGGGCCCGCCACCGACGCCGTCATCGACGAGCTGGCGTCCCTCATGGATCCCGGCGACATCATCGTCGATTGCGGCAACTCCAATTGGCGCGACACCGTGCGCCGCGAGGCCGCCATTCGCGAGCGCGGGCTGCACTTTGTGGGCTCGGGCGTTTCCGGCGGCGAGGAGGGCGCCCTCAACGGGCCGTCCATCATGCCCGGCGGCACGCCGGAGTCCTACCGCCGGCTCGGCCCGATGTTCGAGAAGATCTCCGCCCACGTCGACGGCGTTCCCTGCTGCACGCACGTCGGCCCCGACGGCGCCGGCCACTTCGTGAAGATGGTCCACAACGGCATCGAGTACGCCGACATGCAGCTCATCGCCGAAGCCTACGATCTCATGCGCAAGGCCCTCGGAATGTCCGCAGCCGAGATCGGCAAGGTGTTCGAAGAGTGGAACAGGGGCGAGCTGGATTCCTACCTCATCGAGATCACCGCCGACGTGCTCCAGCACGTCGATCCGAAGACGGGCAAGGCCTTCGTCGACGTCGTCCTTGACCGTGCCTCCCAGAAGGGAACCGGCGCGTGGACGGTTCAGAATGCGGCCGAGGTTGGCGTTCCCACCACCGGCATCGCCGAGGCGACCTTCGCGCGCTCCCTTTCCGGCTCGGTGCCGGAGCGGCAGGCGGGCCGGGGGCTTCCCGCGGGGACCGAGGACGTTCCCGTCGCCGAACCTGCGGCTTTCATCGAGGACGTCCGACGGGCGCTCTACGCCTCGAAGATGGTCGCCTACTCCCAAGGATTCGAGCTCATACGCAAGGCTTCCGAGGAGAACGGCTGGAACGTCGACCTGGGGGCGATGGCTCGCATCTGGCGCGGCGGCTGCATCATCCGCGCCGTCTTCCTCAACCGCATCACCGAGGCCTACGAGCGGGACCCGAAGCTCCCGCTGCTTCTGGCCGACCCTTATTTCGCCGGCGAGATCGGCAAGTCCGTGGAGTCCTGGCGGCGCATCGTGAGCTTCAGCGCGCTCACCGGCGTTCCGATCCCGGCTTTTGCTTCGTCGCTCGCCTACTACGACGGCGTCCGCGCGGCCGAGCTTCCCGCGAACCTCATCCAAGGGCAGCGTGATTTCTTTGGCGCCCATACGTACAAGCGCGTTGATCGCGAGGGCACGTTCCACACGCTGTGGAGCGGCGACCGCAGCGAGATCGAGGAGTAGTCGACCGGCCCAAGCCGACCAGCGTCCGCCTCGTTGGCTCGATGCGACGGCTGGGGAGTTGTCTCGACGGGGCCGGGGAGCTGTCGCGGCGGCTGGTGATCCGCCGTAGCGGGGCCGGGGAGCTGTCGCGGCTGCTGGTGATCCGCCGTAGCGGGGCCGGGGAGCTGTCGCGGCTGCTGGTCAGCTGTCGTAGCGGGGCTAGTGCGCTGTCGCGGCGCTCGCAAGCGCTGGTCGACTGCCCGGTGAGCCTGACTGACCCCGATGAACAGGACCTGGGTGCAAGAAAAGGACCACATTTCGGTCCTGATCATGCATCTAGGTCCTGTTCTTGCATGCTCTTGCGTGCGCAGCGACCCGCATCCAGGAAACCCTCGGCCTCGCGGCATCCTGCCATTTGCGGGGCGACGGGCCGGAGCTTCCGCCGAGACGCCTACATCCCGCCAGATATGCCCTTCTTTGCTCGAAGACGCGCTGTCCCGAGACGGATCGTCTCGGGACAGGTCCGTCACCTATTTGGACTCTCCGGTGGCTTTAGACTCTCCGGTGGCGCAGCGGCATCGGTCTCAGCAGTTTCACCCTGCGGCGAGGAATCGCTCGGCGTCCGTGCCGAGGAATCGCGCAGCGTCGGTGTCGAAAAATCGTTCGGTGTCGAAGGATCGGGCAGCGTCGACGCCGACTTAAGCATCTTGGGGAACGGACGCGGCGAACCCAAAGCAAGGAAGACGGTTGCCGACAAGACCAAAACGATCATAAGAAGATCCCTGCGCCCTTCCCTGGCCAGTTGACAGCCTCGCTCCCAACCCTGTTCAAGGCTTTTCTTTGTATCGGTGTCAAATCTTTTCTTTGGATCCATTATTTCATTGTCCATGTAATAGAGTATCCGCTTCCCTGTATCGCAATCAGAGAAGTTAGCCATATAGTAGCTATCCAAATCGGACTTTCCCAACGGTTCGCACTTCAACGGCTCACCATCGTCTGGAGCTTGAAGAGTGACGGGCCCTAGGTACAGCCAGCCGATCACAGACAGCGCGACGACGGCGAAAACCGTGCGCACTGCCACCCTCACAATCCGAAGTTTCACGGGCGTCCACGTCCTCGGCATCTGCGAATGCCTCCCCTCAGGCGAGCGAGCCCATCGGATCCCAGGCGGGCAGCACGATCGGCTCGGAGTCGAGCGCCGGAAGCAGATCGGCGGAGAGGCGGTCACGGTGGACGGCCACCTCGAATACGTGCTGGTCGAACCACGAGTCGTTCATTGTGAAGAAGCCTTTGTCGGCGATCTCGTCGCCCCAGGAGTTCTCGATCCGCCAGCGGCGGGTCTCCCCGTCGAGGATGTCGACCCCGGTGAAAACCATGGCGTGCGTCATCTGAGCCTCGCCGTACTGGAGCTCCTCGGCCTTCGTCATCTCCAGGTTGATGCCGTACGTGCCCTCGTAGTCGAAGAGGCGCCCGTCCCAGATGCCGAGCTTCGAGTCGCATTGTTTGGCGGTGTCGCATCCCATCCACACGGGCTTGCCCGATTCGAGGGTTTCCGACGTCGCCCTGCGGATCACTTCGATCGGCACGTTGAGGTAGACGACCGGTTTGGCGCCAACCACGTTGCCGAGCCTGTCCACGGTGAACAGGGCATTGTACGGCGACGTCGGGCGGGGATCGTTGACGAGGCACACATACTTGCTCAAATCAGGCAGATACCTTGCCGCGAACTCGAGGGGAGTCATTTCGCCTTCGCGCCCGAATTCGCCGTCTTTGTTGCGCCACTGCCAGACGAAGCGCTGCGGCGGCGTTCCCAGGTGAATGGCGAGGACCCTATAAGCCTGTTCCAGCACGGCGGCTTTGACCGCCCGCGGGTCGGCCCCTTCGGCGAACGCCCGGCGAATGTCGCGGGCGCCCCTGCGCAGCAGCTTTTGGAGCGTTTGGTTCATCGCGCGGGTGTTGGACGAGGATTCCGTCTCCGGCATTGCGTACTTCGGCACGACTCCGTATTTCTCGACGAGCGCGACGAACATGTTCCACTGGCCGCCGTCGTCGATCGGGTTCGACAGCAGGTAGTGGACGGTGCGGTCGTCGACGTCGCGGTCGGCGAGCTCGATCATCGACGTCAGGAAGTAGTTCGCCTTTTCGAGCTTGTCCCAAAAGTGCTGATAGTTCTGGGAGAACTCGAATTCCTCGACGCCGGTGTGCTCGTAGACGGCCGACTTGAGCGAGTTGAGGCCGGAGAACAGCCAGCAGCGGCCGGATTTCTTTTGGTTCGTGATAGGCCACGTGTCGATTTTGACGGAGACGGACGGGTCGATCGACGTGACGATCTCCCGATCCATCGCCACCTTGTCGATGGGCGTCTCGGCGACGGCGTTCTGGACGATCCGAGCGGTGCGGTCGGCGGAAAAGGCCGCGGCGAAGCCCCGCACTTCCTCCCCGGTCAAAGAATCATCGGTCATAAGCTCCTCCTTGTCCCGCGGGCCCCGCCAATCGCAAGGCCTCCATCCTGAGCATTGCCTCATTTTACGCCGGAATTCCGGCCTCGTACGGCCTGTCCACATGTGGACATGGGGAACCAGAGGGACGTGCAAACGCTCTAGTAGAGGCGTCGCAAATCGCGCGACGGGCGGCGCGCTCCCACCACGGCCGATTCAGAACCCGCGGACCACTAATAGAGTCCGCGTTCGGGAATCCTTCTAAGCGCCCACATCGAGAACCGTTGCCGCCGCGATTGTTTTGCGTCTTCTTCATCGAATGGCCAATCCGCATTCAACTTGCCGCGCATCACGCGTCGATTTCGCCGCGCCTCATCGCCTCGACCACGGCGGACGTCCGATCGACGACGCCGAGCTTGGCGAAAGCCCGGGAAAAGTATGTCTTGACCGTGGCCGCGCCCACGCCCAAGGCCGTCGCGATCTGACGGTTCGTCATCCCCTCCGCCGCGAGCGCCAGGACCCGCTTTTCTTGTTCGGACAGCTCTTCGACTCCGCCGTCGGCCGAAGAGCCGCCTCTCACGCTCTGCGTCACGGCTCTCGCCGCCCTTTCGTCCAGCACGGTGCGTCCCGAGGCAGTCGCTCGAATCGCCTCCGCCAGGCGGAAGGGCTCGATGTCCTTGAGCACGTAGCCGCTGGCGCCCGCCTCAATGGCGGCCAGGATGTCGCGATCGGTGTCGTACATCGTCAAAATGAGGATCTTCGTGTCAGGAGAGATTTGAAGCGCCTTGCGGGCCACGTCCGAGCCGCTCATGTCGGGCATGCGCAGATCGAGAAGCAGAACGTCCGGGCGCAGCTCTTCAACCAATTCGAGCGCACGCGCGCCTCCCGACGCCTCGCCGAGCACCTTGAGATTCGCGTACTTTTCGATCATGCTCTTGATTCCCTCGCGAATCATCGGATGGTCGTCGGCCATGACGATCGAGATCATTCCTTTTCCTTTCCTTGCGGCGTCGGGCTGATCGATTCTTGCGACGCCGGGCTCACGGCTTGTTGCGACGCCGGACCCGCAGCCGACGCCGCAGTCTCCGCAGCGGGAGCTTCACGTGGAATCCGCGCGAGGACGCGGGTTCCACGCCCGGGCGAACTGTCGATGTCCACGCTGCCGCCCAGGTCCGCCGCCCTGCCGCGCATGTCGGAGATCCCGAAACCCGAATCGTTTCCCTCCGGCGCACGCCCCAGGCGGCCTCGCTGCCACACGCGCCGCACGCGCGCAAGGCCAGCTCGTCCCTCGTCCGCGGGCTCCGATCGGCTCCGCAAAGCCGCTTGATTCGAGGAGCTTCCGCCTTCCGCATCGACGGCGCCCGCCGTTGCGGGGTCAAAACCGACGCCGTCGTCGCGAATCTCCAAAACCGCCGCTCCCGCGACGGACCGAAGCGAAACCGCAACATTGGCGGCCCGGGAGTGCCGGGCGACATTGGCAATCGCCTCCTGCGCGATGCGAAGAACGGCGACTCTCACGGGCTGCGGCAGAGGAGGCAGTGCCGAATCGAGCGAGCGGGTCACCGCGATTCCCTCGTGTTCGAGTCGGTCCGCCGCCCTGCCCACCGCCTCCGCGAGTCCGCGCCCGTCTAGCGCCCGCGGACTCGCGTCCGCGATCATTCGGCGAGTGTCGTCCAGGCATTCTTGGGCGAGCTGGACGATCATCGCCAAATGCCGCAACGCTTGGGAATCGTCTGCGGCGTCATTCGCGGGTCCGACGCCATTCGCGGGTCCGACGCCATTCGCGGGTGCGGCGTCGCTCGACGGCGCGGCAACGTTCGCCGACAGCACGACGCCGTTTTCATACGGCGCAGCGCCCGCCTGCGCGACTTCGGCTGCCGTCGCCCGCGCGAGAGCCAGAATCGAGGCGAGGTCCTGAGCGATCGTGTCGTGCATTTCGCGCGCGATCCTCTCTCTTTCGCGCGCCGTCCCCTCGAGGTGCGACAGGCGGGCGATCTGCGCGTTGCGAGCCTGAAGTTGCTCTACAAGCTCCCGATTCCTCATATTCGTTTCGGCCAGCAGATCGATGGGTTTGCCGAATAGCCCGGTCAAAACCACCACGGCGACGGCCGACGCCACCCACTTGGACAGATTGTCGAATGTGGGCTCACCGCCGAGCGCCTGCACTGCGACGAGGCCGAAGTTCATCACGGCTGCGGCCGCGAGCGCCCCGCGATAGGCGAGAACGATGAAGAGTTCGGGAATCACATAGACCTGAGCGAGAAGGGCGTTCCGATCGGCGAGAGCCGCCCCCAACACACTCGCGACCGCGACGGCTGCAAACGCCCATCCGCCTCGAGCCCCGACCACGGGGCCGTATCTCCAGCCTCGGCGCGCCAAGACGGCGAAAAGCGCGGTCGGAACGGCAATGAGCGTGCAGGCGACGACGGCGAAGAAACTCGTTCGCGCGGCTCCCCCAGCCGCCTCGCGAGCCGAAGCGGACCTCAAGGTGATGTATAGCGCCAGGAGCGCCGTCGACGAGACGAAATACAGCGTCCATTCTCGTTTCATTACATTTTCTCTCGTTTCATTGCGTCTGCGCCTCCTGGCTCTTCGCTTGCCGCGTGGGCGACGCAGACCGAGGATATAAGAGGGCTATGACGATCAGCAGCGCGCAGGCGACCGCCATCGCCAAGAATACGCTGCCGGCGGCCTCCGCGTATGCCTTGCGAACGGCGTCTATGGCAGCCCGCTTCACGCTCCCTCCGCCGGGCGCCCGCCCGGACTGAGCGTGGCCGGACGTTATTTTTGCCGCCAGCTCCGAGGCGCGCTCTCGCGTGATTCCAAAGCCGCCGAGCCCTCGGTAGACGGCGTCGGCGAACTTCGAGACGCTGACCGACGCGAAAACCGCCATCCCGAGGGCTCCCCCGAGGTTTTTCATGCTTTGGGAGATCGACGTCGTCTCTCCGTACGCCGATTCGGCGGCCCGATTGACCATGTCGGTCGCAGCGGGGCTGAACATGAATCCTATGCCTGCGCCTGCGCATCCGAGCTGCCAGGTGAGGTCGCCGGCCGCAGGCAGGCCGGACGCCAATCCTCCCGCGCGCCGCCACAACAGGAAAAAGCCGATTGCGGCCACGGCTCCGCCGATCAGCACGACGGCGGCGATCCCCCGCTTGTCGAAAATCCTGGCACCAAACTGCGACGCGGCGAGGAAGCCGACGAAAAACGCCAGAATGAGCCCGCTCGCCCTCCCGACGGTCAAACCGAGGGAAAGCTGGCCGTACACGCTCACGAAGTACATGAGCGGGATGAAGACCGCCGACGCGACCAGGGTGGCAAGAGCCGAGAGTGTGAAAGCCCTGTTTGCGAAGGCTCCGACATCGACGACCGGCCGGGCAGTGCGGCGCTCCAACAGAAAGAAGCACAGGAAAAGGGCAAGCGAACCGCCGAAGCTGGCGAGGATTCGCGGATCGGCCCAGCCGACGTCGCCGCCTTTCTTCAGCGGCAAAATGAGGAGGCCCATCGCGAGGGCGGCAATGGCGGCGCCCGCCCAATCGATTGCCCGACCGGAGGGCTTTGCGTCTCGAAGATCGACGGCGTCTGCTTTTCCAGCGCCGCCGACGTTTGCCGCCCCAGCGACGTTTGCCCCGCCGTCGCTGTCTTTTGCGCCGACGAAGCCGACAAGGACAAGGCCGGAGGCAATCAGAGCCAAAGGAAGGTTGACGAAGAAAATGTACCGCCATGAATACTGAACCAGCCACGAGCCCGCGACAGGCCCGATGGCCGTCATGGCCCCAGTTATGGCGAAGAACGTGGCCATTGACTTCGCCCGGTCCCGCTCTTTCGAAGAGGCGATGAGGATTCCCACCGCGGCAGGGAACATGAGCGCGGCGCCGACCCCCTGCGCGACCCGCGCCGCGACTATCCACGACTGCGCCAAGGCGGCCGGCGTGGCCCCGCACAGCGCGCTCCCCGCGGAGAACAAGGCTATTCCCGCAAGCATGACTCGCCTGTAGCCCCAGGCGTCGGCCATTTTCCCGCCCAGAGGGAAGGCGGCCGCCGCCGCCAGCAGGTAGGCGTTGACCACCCATTCGATTCCTGAAGAATCCAATCCCAAACCTGACGCGATCGTTTGAGAGGAGACGGAAACTATCGTCTGATCGACGGTCGTCATTGACACGGCTGCGATGAGTCCCGCAAGCACCGTTCCAGACCGCCGTTTGCCCTTGTTCAGCATGGGCTTCCTTTCCCTTGCGCCCCGGCTGAGCATTCGTCGGTCCGACCGAGACTTCACGTCCAGCCTTCGGGCATCCTGCCGCGGCCGCAATTTCGGCCGCAAAACAAGGCTAGGAAAAGGGAAAGGGAGCGCGCGCCGGCAAACTGGCCGCGCTCATGTCGTCCGATCGGCGGACGCGGACGCATACAGTCATGCGGCCTTGCGGAAGAAGAAAATAAAGCCGAGATCCTCGCCCGTATCGTGTTGGATGCATATCCCAGCTATTGCGAAGTGCGTGCTGTCGCCGACGGCGTTTTGGACCGTTGTTGATGCGATATCTAACTGGTTGTTTCTTTTTGTCTCGGATCCCGCCGCTTGGCCTTTACAAGCGGGGCGCCCTTCCTCGGGACCGCATACGAGCCCGTATCTATGACTTTTCGGAATCCCCTGAGTGTTGAGACCCTGAGGATAAGCGACGAACTCGAGTACGTCGATCGAATCGCAATTCTCAACGGTCAGGCGTATGTCATGCCCGGAATGAGAATAGAGATGCCATCTTTTTGGCGCTGGCATCTCATCGGACATCGGGGTGTTCAGTCGCGAATTGATGCGCGAGTCGGCAGAGAAAGACGATCGGCCGACGGCGGATTGCACATGCAGCACGAGCGGCCGCTGAGCGACGGATCGTTCAGCGGCCGAAGGCGAATGGGCGGTGCTGGCTTGCGGACCCGAGTCACGTTCTCCGCATGCTGACACGAAGATCATCGCCGCAATCGATACACTACTGATTTTCCTTGCGAAAGAGGAATTCGACATTCTTTCCTCCATAGATGTATGGAAGGTAGTCATCGATCATTTTCGAGCACAGGCTGCCGATCGCCCTCAAACTCCATTCCGAGCGCGGCATGGGCTTATCAAAAAGAACAAGCTCTTCCTTCGGCTCTTTGACTTGGTCCGAATCGATAGTGCGAATCAACAGAGAAAAGTCACGAGCCTCTCCCTTCGACGGCTCAGGGAAAGGCTCGCGCACCTTTCGGTCTTGATCTCGTAACCGTCTAAAGAGACCTGTCTGGCAATTGATAATCCCTCTCCTGGACGGAAAGATGACTCTAACCTCGCTCAAAACGAAACGAGCATAAACTTCTAAGACCAGCTGGGCGACTTGGAGGAACGGCGCGACAGGGATGTCGGCATCGACCGGATAGGTGATCTCGCCCCGCAAGCCGGAGGCAAGATAGTCCCCCTCCATCAACGACTCGTCATCGTAGAGGAAAACCGTCTCCCACTGGCCGATCAAACTGTCGCGTTCGCCCTCGATTCCAAGGGCATGGCTCATTTGAAAGAAGACGTCAGCGAAGTCTAGCTCCACGACATCCGCAGGAGCCTCACGGATATGTTCCAAAACATGCCCACGCATGATGAGCACAATGGATCTGCGGACATGGGCGTCATTATTAGTGCTTCTCAAACGCCGCACTCCCTGGAAATAATTTTGCTGGAAGCACGGCCATAAGATTTCTGCGCCCCCGGAGCATAGATTTCTCCGAGCGTGTACCATTTAGTGTCTTCTTTGCCGTTGCACTTGTAGCGAGCCACCGCAGCTTTGCCACGGCCACCGCCAGGCCAAACACTTTTGCGACGAGAAGACGCCATCGTGGAATAGGAAAACCATGATGTCTGAGCTCTAAGGGTTGCTTTTACTTGTAGCTTCCTAGATGTGCCGCTGAGGAGTTTCCACGTGACGTGGCCAGACACGTCACCCCCGGATAGATGCGCGTCGTGCGCTTCAACCAGACCAATGAACACCTCCTGCGGTCTGTTTGCCGACTCTGCACCGCCTCTCACCGTTGCATCAGATGTATCCGTTTTCGCGGGATCGTCTGAAGGGCGGGCGGCGGAAACAGCGCCGGAAGGAGAAACCCGGTCCGAGGCAGAGGCGGTTTGCGGGGCAAGAATGCCCGAAATCGTCAATGCGGCTATTAACGCGAACTTTGTGGTTTTCATGAGTTTTACCTCCAAAATGGTATAAGCTACCATTGTCAAGTTAAATGTGTGGCTTTATGGACGCGCTTATAATTTTATATTACTTAGGGCACATTGAATGAGGCAAGGGTTTTTCATTTGTTTTTTAGTAATTTGTACTAGTTTTTCGTCGGCTGTTCCTTAGCCCTCCTCAGGCGGCGTCGTTCGCGTCCTTCCCGGTCGGCGTCGTTCGCGTCCTCCTCAGGCGGCATTGCCCGCGTCTTCGCCGGCCTCCTCGTTTAGCCGCTCGCGATCGAAGAGCAAATCGGCGAAGCTCGAGGCACGCACAATCAGGACGACGCCGATCAACGCGGAAAGCATCCCCGCAAGCCAGGCGAGCCCCGCCGGGGCAAGGGCGGTGAAAATGAGGCCGAGGCCGGAGGCGACGCGCCTGCGCCGCATCGCTCCGCACACCGCGAGCCCCAGCCCCGCGCAGGCGATCGCCGCAAAGGCATTCGTCGCGCCGTCCTGTCCGACGCGTTCCCCGCCGTGGAACACAGCGTAAACGCCGCAAGCGGCGGCAAAGCCTCCCACGGCGAGGCCCACCCCGAGGAGCAGAATGTCGATTCGGTTCAATGGCGCGGGAGCCGGCTGCTTCACGGCCACAAAAGCACCTTCGTGGCCCGGCGCTCGTCCATGGCCGCATAGGCTTCGGCGACCTCGGCGAGCGGAAGCTGCAGGTCGAAAACCCTCCCCGGATTGATCTTGCGGTCCACCACCAGCGGGACGAGCTGATCCAGGTAGCGGCGAACGGGCGCGATCCCGCCCCACACTCCGACGTTGCGGAAGAAGAGCCCGTCGTCTTTCAGGCCGCCGTGGGGCACCCCGACCACGCCGACCATCCCGCCGGGGCGCACGCAAAGCGCCGCTTGGTCGCGCGCGCTCGCGGTTCCGACCGCTTCGACGACGCCGTCGGCGCCGATCCCCTCAGTCAGCTCCCGCACTCGCGCAGCCCCCTCCTCGCCGCGCTCGGAGACGATGACGTCCGCTCCGAACTCGCGGGCGATCTCCTGCCTGTCGGCGTGGCGGCTCATGGCAATCACCTGCTCAGACCCCAATTGCTTGGCCGCAAGCACCGCGCACAGCCCCACTGCGCCGTCGCCGACGACGGCAATGCTCGCACCCGGCCCCGCGAGCGCCGAAACCGCGCCGTGCCACCCCGTGCACGCCACGTCCGAAAGCGTCAGAAGGCTGGGGACGAGGTCGCGGCCGACCTCCCCGGGAACCGCAACGAGGGTGCCGTCGGCGTTGGGCACGCGGATCTTTTCTGCCTGACAGCCGTCGTAGCCCGTTCCGTTCTGGCAGTTTGCGTGGGCGCCCTTGCGGCAGACGGGGCACGTGTTGTCGCTCGTCCTGAATCCGCCGACGACGAACTCGCCCGGCTTGACACCCCTCACCGCGTCGCCGACCTCATCGACCACCCCGACGTACTCGTGGCCGATCGGCGTCGGCTCAGGCACTTCGTTGATTCCGCGATAACGCCACAGATCCGAGCCGCACACGCATGTGGCGACGGTGCGGACCACGGCGTCGGAAGGCTCGAGGATGCGGGGATCCTCTCGCTCCTCGAATCGAACGTCGCCCTTGCCGTAGATGACTGCTCCGCGCATTGCTCTCCCTTTTCTTGGGTGTCCATAAGGCGTCCGTCCGAGTTCGGCGGACCCGCCCGTTCAGGCTACCCGCTCCCAGCCCCAAGCGGAAGGGAAATCTACAGGCGATGCATTGCGGCGGCACGGCAGACGTGTTCTAACGGTTTCGTCGCCTTGGAATCCAAGTCTTACCAAGGAGAACCATGTGAATTCCACGGGAACTGAAAACTCCGATCTCTGTAAGAATGGTCCTATGAGGATGACGCCCAACGCAGCGCCACAACGAACCGAACCTCTCACGCAGCATCGGAAAATGAAGGCCACGGACGCCGCCGGCGCCCGCATGCTCGACTGCGCCTTGGCCCAAATCCACGAACGCGGCCTCGCGGTGACGATCGACCGGATCAGTTTTGAGGACATCATCAAGGAAGCGGGGGTCAGCCGCGCCACCGCCTACCGCAAATGGCCGTCTCGCCAGGCTTTCTTGGCCGACGTCGTCTCGGCCGCGGTGCAGCGCGTGGAGTTCACGACGGACGGGCTCGAGGACATACGCCTCCTCCGCCCGCTCCTGGACTCCGGAATCGAAACGTGGGAGGACCCGCAGCAGCGCCGCAACGCCACGGTGACCGGCTTGAGGATGGTGACCCAGGCCGACTTCGAACGCATACTCGCCTCCCCCGGAACGGACCTCTATTACGGCCTGACGGCCACCTGCCGCGGTTTGCGCGACGACGCAGTGCGAGAGAACGCGCAGAATGCCCTTCGGTCGGCTGCCGTCGCACTCGTCAGCCGCCGCGCGAACGTCTTCAGGGGCCTGCCGAGCATGCTCGGCTACAGGCTCATTCCGGGCATCGACCCCGACGGAGGCTTTGAGCTCCTCGCCGAGGCCTCGGGGGCGATGGGCTACGGGCTTGCCATAGCCGCTTTCAACGACCCCGACTTCGCCACGCGCACCTTCCGCGTCGCCGCCTGGGGCTCCACCGCCGTCGAAGAGTGGACGCACCCCGCGTACCACCTGGTGGGCCTGATCTTTTCCTACTTCGAGCCCGACCCCGACGTCGTGTGGAATTCCGAGCGCATCGCGCACCTGTCCGCGATTCTCGACGAGCTCGGTTCCGTTGCCGAGAACGGGGCGCGTGACGGCGCGGAGAGCGAAACGCACGTCGACGTCGAAGGGGCGGGGGACGGCGCTTAGGACGACGCCGGGGACAGCGTTTAGGACGACGCCGGGAGGGCGTGCCAGCGCAACGCCGAAAACCCAGTGCCGACGGCTCAACGCCGAAACGCGCAGTCCCTACACCTCCGCACGGGCAGACGATAGGACTCCGGCAAAGACTCAAATGGCTCACCAAGACGCCGCTCCCCGCACGGGCAGGCGATAGCCCCTCGACCGGTCCCGCCTCGCCCAGCGCAGCAACGCCCCCGCATGGGCAGAGGCGATCGGCGGACAAGAACTTCAGTCGGACGAGATTCGCGACGCTCGCGCATACGTCGAGGCGACCACAGGCAGCCGGTGCGACGCCATCCAGACGGGCTTCCATGCGCAGAGGGCCTGGCTCCGCCTTTTCAAAATCGAGGCCTCCCGAAGCCTCTACCCACGGAAGCGGGCGGGTTTCGAGCGACCGGCAACGTCCGGGGCTCTCGCGACACGCGGGCGGAGGATCGACCTCGCACAAGCAATTTCCAGGAATTTTTCCCTAGCTTTACCTACTTTATTGTCAAAGTAGCATGAATGTTCGCTTTTTAGAACTAGGCAACCGGCCCTCTCATTAGTATTCTGCATTCAGGGGAGGAAACCGTCCTCCTTTCACAACAGCATTGCGACCGTTAGACAAAACTTGTATACACAACCACCAGGGAGGGTTGCCACGTGGCAGTGTTTCGATTGGACAAGGATCAGTTCAGGCGACAAGTCGCCGAACTGGTAAAGGCGGGCGATAAATACGAGGACGCGCAGAACGAGCTCAGCTTTGCCGTGGGCCAAAGCTGCAAGGACCTTCAAAGCAACGGAGTTTGCGCGCCCTCCGGCGACGACGACCGGTGGTCGAACCTGGACGAGCTCCGGCATCTCCGCACGCCGGTCCACACGTCCCTGGTGGCCGTGGACAAAGAGCTGAAGCACGTCTCCGAGCAGCAACACAAGGTGATTGCGGATTTGAGGGCCTCGCTGAGCTTATTCGAGTTTCGGGACGACGCCGAACGCAACGAGTTCGTCAAGATCTTGGACAAACTCGATCGGAAATTCACCTATGTGTCCCCCGAAGGAATGAACCTCATAGGCAATTTCCTTTCCAAAACCCCGGGTTTCGATTCGCTTATAGACGGCATACACAGCTCCAGCTCAGCGCAAGGGCCGAAAGGTTCAGGGCAAGGGCAGAAAAGTGCAGGAGGCAAATGATGGCCACCCCTCACGCCGACCACCTTAACGGCATCAAAACCTGGAGAACGGACCCGATCGAGCAAGCAAACAAACACCTGGAAAAAGTCAGCTCCAATCTCGCCGACATCGCCACGATCAACCGGCGAGTGGCAGCCGACCTCGGCCTCGAAGGGACGACTGCCCATTCAGCCTCCTCTCGCTTGGACAAGCTAGCCGCCCGCTTGCTGGACGGCTCTCAGAAAGTGAAACAGCTTGCCGAAGTGCAGCACAAAGCCCTCGGCCTGGGAAAGAAGGCGCAAGACGACAACGAGGAGATCCAAAAGAATCTCAAAGAGGTAAATTCAACACTCAAGACAGGGCAGGAACTTACAAGCAAGACACCCGTAGTTGACCCTAGTCTGGTCAAAGAGGCTCAGGCCGAGCGCGATTCCGCCCATGCAGAAGTCGATCGCCAAGCCAAGAATGTGCTGCGCGTTCTGCGCGAAAGCACAGAGGCGTTGGCTCGCGACTTCCCTTTTCAGGACAACGAGCCCGCATCAAGGCACGCCTCGGCTCCGGCGGACGCAGCCGGTAAGGGCAACGGCGGCGCCAACGGCAGCGCGAACAGTTCAGACATCGGCCCCGCAAGCGGCGCCCAGGCGGGCCCCACCCGATCGGCCACAGCCTGGCACAACCCGGAAAGCGCCCCTTCGATTGGCGGCTCGGGCAGTTACACGAGCGGGCATCTCAGCCCAAACGGCATGCCGTCAGACGGGCCGGCTTTGCAGGCCTCGCACTACGCGCCTTCACAGTTGGGAGGGTTTGGCCCCTCAAATTCAACGCATTTGCCCGCGCATCCTTCCGCGGTTTTCAATCCATTGGCCGCCGCCGCAAGCATTGGCGGCGGAACCGCGGTAGCCGGATACAGGGCCTATCAGGCCGTGCGGGCCGCTCGCGCCGCACAGACGTCCTCTCCCCAATCGTCACCCTCCTCGATGCGGTCCGGAGCGACGGTTCGATCGACGCCGCCCTCGTCGGCGAGCATCGTGCGAGGTGCAACCACGGCAGTCAGGTCCGCAACCCCGTCTGCCGAAGCGCGCGGAGCGCCGCCGCGCGGCGGCGCTTCCGGGGTTGCTCGGCCGATTTCTTCCTCTGCTTCAGCGCGATCGGGCGGCATCCTCCGCGGAGCGACGACGGCGAGCCGGGCTCCGGCGCCCTCGCCGTCGGCTCGAGGCAACGGGATCGTGCGGGGCGCAACCACGGCGGTCCGCAAACCTGCCTCGTCCTCGTCCGCGGGAGAGGCTGGCAAGGTCCCCGGCGCCCGGAGCCAAACCTCCGCAACGCGCGAAGCGGCTTCCACACGCGGAGCCGGAGCAGCAAGCCGGACGAGCAGTTCGATTTCCAGGACCGCGGCAGGCCGCTCGGCGGCGACAGGCGGGAAAGCGACAACTTCTTCGGAAAGGGGCGGGACTGCCGCCAGGCGCACTTCCGCCGGCCGTGCGGCGAGCCGAACAAACACCGCGTCCCGAGGCGAAGCTTCTCGGGCTTTGTCGAGTTTGACGGGCCGAAGCCAAGGCAGCAAGAAGAACGAGCGCAGGTCTCGCAGCGACGAACCGATCGCGTCTGCAGAAGTCCGTCTGTATGAAGACGACAGAACGATCACCTTCCTGGAAGCTGGCCGTCGCGAAAACGATCGCGATTAGCTCCCGCACAGGCGGAAACTTGACGAGGCGCGGGCGAGAAGCGATTCTCACTCGCGCCTCGTTCAACGCTGAGTTGACTAAGAGCGGCGTCGCCGTGCGCGAGCTCGGGCTCCGCCGCGGCGGTGGCAGGGCCGCGGCCAGTTACCTCTGGCCGAGATTGAGCGAAGGCGGTACGGCACGCCTCTTACGTCGCCCAATGAGAACGCCAAGAATCAAGGCAAGAGCAAGGACGCCCACACCGGAGCCGATCCACACCCACGCGGGAAAACCACTGTCATCCGCTGACGAACCGACAGCTGTCTTTCCGCCCGCTGCACTGCTCGCCGAATCCGACGAAGAAACACTTTTCGTTCCCTTCTTCTCCGCCACGATTGAAAGAGTCTTAGTGGTATAACCAAAACCATTGATAATGACTTTATTTTCATCCACTCTGCCCATGGATGTTTTAATGACTTTTCCCGGCATTTTTATCGTCAGCGTAGGCTTTATATAGTTTTCTTCGGGTTTTTCCTTTTTCAGAGGTGAAAGAGTGAGAGAATAAGAGTCTTTCGTTTCATGGAATTTAACTTCGTTGTATAAATGCCCGCGCAATGTCGACTTGCACGTCAGATGTCCTCCAGGTGGCGTTATGTCTTCCATGGTCGCCTCCGCAAACCTGCCGACCAGCGCAAGACGTTTTTGCAGCCCTTCACATGTTCGGTGAAAGCGTTCCGCTTTACCGTCGTCGTCCTCGAAAACGAACACGGTTTCAGCGCTGCCGTCGGCATGAACCTCAACGGTCCCGTCCATTCGACAAGCGCTAAGAAGCAAGGCCATTACGGCTGTCACAAATGTTGCACACCTCTTCATGCGGGCAGTCATGTCAAATCTCCTCAAAGCCGTGGATGTGGATGACAGGCACCGAAAACCATTGGATGCCATCAGCATAACCTACGGGACCGCCCGTCGCGGTCAGCAGATCAGAACCAGGCGCATGTCTTCAGGCTTCGCTTCTCACCCACACCCCTTCTCGGCGAACGACGAGCTGAGGAGGAACAGGCAATCCCAGGCCGGCGTGGCAATCCACAGGAAAGCGTGCCACTCCAAAGGGAAAGCGTGCTACTCCAAAGGGAACGAGTCCCCTCAGCTTCATTTCCGCGGCTCTTCTTTGCATTCATTGACTTTTCACTTATCATGGCATGCCAGTGCCCCCAAACGGGTTAGTTTGCGGGGCTTCGGGACGCGTATTCTAAAGCTGTGACGGCAGGGGTTTCTCGCGATCCTGCCGTCGTTATGTCGGGAAGGCGCAGCTCGCGCCCAGGAAGTAAGTGGGGATGATCGCGTGGCGATATTCCGGTTGGACAAGGACCAGTTCCTGCGCCAGTTGAACGAATTGAAGCAGGCCGGCGACGAGTACGAGGCCGCAAAACAAGAGCTCAGCGTAGCCGTGGACCAAGCCGCTCAAGGCATCGACAATGCGCAGGAGGCTTCGTCCCAGTATTCAACCCTCAAGGAGCTCCAGCAGTTCGGGAGGCCGGCTCACATCTCGCTGGTGACTCTTGACCAAGAGATGGCGAGTCTGTCCTCTGACCAGGAAGAGACGATCGAGGATCTGCGGTGGTCTGTCGACTCGTTCGAGTTTGAAGACGAGGCGGAACGTCAGGACATTCTGAGTACGCTTGACGGGCTCAGCGAGAAGTTTTCTTACACCAGTCCAGAGGGAATGAGCAAGATTCACGATGCTCTCCATAGTTAAACAGCAGTGGACGAGTCTGTCTCGTGTAAAGACCAATAGGAACAATTCGAGAGGCAACCATGGCAACTCCTAACGCCGATCGGCTCAGAGCCATCAATGAATGGAATCCCGGCCTGATCGAGCACACGAATCAAACCCTCGGCAAGATAAGCGGCCGATTGCAGACAATCGCCGAAGTCAACCGGAGGGTCGCAGCCGACTTGGGCATTGAAGGGGAAGCCGCCGAATCGGCGTCGGCCCGCCTTGACGACCTGGCCTCGAGCTTGCGTAGAACGTCCACGGACGTCGACACCCTTGTCAAGGTCCAAAACCACTTCGTCGAAGGCGGCCGCCGGGCTCAGGACGAAAGCAAACAGATTCAAGCAAACCTCGACTCGGTGAACGGCCAAATCGACAAGGCCAAGAGCGACGTCAGAAACACACCGATACTAGGCTCTTTGCTCGAGCAGGCCATTTCCGGACAAGTCGAGCAAATGCGCAATGCCGAACACGCGAAAATCGATACCCAGGCGAAAAGAGTCCTGGAAACGCTGGACGCTCACACAGCCACGGCCGTCGTTGCGCTTCCGAGGCGGTTTGCGAGCGCGCGCGTCAAGAGAACACGATCAGATTACAAGAGGGGGAAATGGGCGCCTAATAAGCCCGAGCAGCAGCAAGACTCATCGAATCGCAGATCTTCCGGGCATTCGTCGGCTCCGTCGCGATCAGCCACGGATTGGCGAGTTTCCACCCCTCCCGCTTCTGCGGGCACGGCCGGCAGCTACAGCGACGCCGGAGGCCACAGCGTCAGCTCGTCTGCGGACAGTATCTCGCTGCAACACTCGCATTACACGACGTCGCAATCGGGCGCGCTCATTCCGGGATCGGTAAAGGCCGCTTTGCACAGTTCGGGCTCGTCGTCGCATTCCTCGGCCGTTTTCAACCCCCTGGCCACAAGCGCCGCAGTCGGCGGCGGCGCGGCAGTGGCCGGATATAAGGCCTACCAGGCTGCGCGCGCGGCGCTTGCCGCGAAGTCTGCGCCGACCTCGAAGGCCGCCTCCATGCGGTCGGGCGCAGCCGTGCGCTCCATGCCCTCCTCCGGGTCGGGAATCTTGAAAGGCGCGACCACCGCGGCCCGAGCTGCCTCATCGGCGACGTCGGTCGGCAAGGCCATTCCCGCGCGAGGCGGGGCCACCGGGATAGCGCGTCCCACGTCCGCCGGGTCGACCTCGACGGGCCGTTCGGGGATCCTCAAGGGCGCGACCACCGCCGCTCGCACCGCCACCCCGACGAGTTCCGCTCGCGGATCGGGAATCACGCGTGGCGCGACCACCGCGGTTCGTGCCACCTCATCGGCGACGTCGGTCGGCAGGGCCGGTTCGGTCAACGGGGCCTCTGGTGCAACCGCCAACCGCGCGGGCGCCGGCGGCGCGGCGCGAGGCGGACTGGCCGCTCGCTCGACGAGCTCCACCGCTGCGCGCACGACCGGTTCAACTCGGGGAGCCACCGCTTCGGGCACAGCGGGACGGACCGCTTCGGGCACCGCCGGACGCGGCGGAGGCTCGGGGGCCGCCGGACGGACCGTCGGGTCGGCCGCGGGAAGGTCGGCCGGATCATTCGGCGGCGGACGCTCCGCGGGAATGGGCGCCGCCGGACGCGGCGGAGGCTCGGGGGCCGCCGGGCGTTCCGCGTCCTCGCGCGCTATCGCCGGTTTGACCGGGGGGCGTCGAGGCAAGGACAAGAAGGAAGACTCCCGCTCAGGCCCAATCGAGGAAACGCAGGTTTCCATGTACGAGGACGACAAGACGATCACGTTCTTGGAAGCCGGACGGCGCGAGGAGACGCCGCACGACGGCGCTCCTGCCTGACGGAGGAAGCCGCAGCGGCTTCAAAAGCGCTTCGCGGGAATGCTCCATTGCGGGCATTCCCAGCAGGGCCCCTCTGCGCACACGCGCAGAGGGGCCCAAAGGTTGCCGTACAAGGCAGCAAGGCTCTCAATGCAAAGCTAAGAATGGGGTGGGAACCAAGCTAAGAATGGGGTGGGAACCGCCAGGCTCCCACCCCATTCGCTTGTTGTCTGTTCTCGAATCTCTCAACTCTGGCCCCTCAACTCTGCATGCCTCTCAACTCCGTCTTCCGTCGCCTCCTGAGCCTGCGTCTGCCTTTCACCCTGTCCGCTCCGCCAATCTCCGGCTCAACGCCCCTTCGTCATATTCGTTTCATCCGCCGTTCCTCGCGTATTCACTATTCGCTTCATCCGTCGAACCGACGTCTGCCCTCTAACTTCCGCACCCGTCCTGCCCGTACATTGACCCCACGTTCGTCGGCGCATGTCCGCCGATCTCGGGCACATCAACCTCGCGATCGTCCGCCGCCCCAGTCATCCACCGCAATGGCACGCGCACCCTCTAACATCACATCGCCAGCCCGGCACTCACATCGCCACCCTGATCCGCAACCCAACGCGCATCCGCAGCCCCCAATCTGTCCGCCAACTCCGCACTCGCAGCTCCCACTCGCCTTTCGCCCTCGGCCTTCGTCAACTCTGCGCCTGCCATGCGCTTCCGTCTGCCCGCATCTCACAGTCTTGCTCCAGACCGCGATCCCCAACAGGGTGCGAAGGGATGCGCAGCCCCGCCGGTTGCTCGTTGTACTTCGTCATGGCCCTACGCTATCGTGCAAGCCCCCCAAAAGTCGCCTCAGGCTTCGGCGAGAGCTCCCCCTACCCTTCGCGATCCTCCAATGGGCGCCGCTTCGCCAGAGCGTCCGCCGCGGCCGCGCGCACGCCGTCGCGCACGATGGCCTCCACAAGCTCGGCCACCCTGCTTGTGAAAGCCTCGTAGGCGACGAGTTCGTCGGGAAGGAAGCCGCCTCTCATGACGGCATCGACGTGCTCGCGCACATTTGAGGCGCCGGCCGTCGCCGCGGCGAGCGCTTCTCGCTTCGGCTCGACCATTTCACGCGCAATCGGGCCTGGGTCGAAGCCTTGCGGAGGGCAGACGCAGGCTATCCAGGCCGCCGCCGTCAGCGCCATTTGCTGCGGCACGCGTCCCTTTTCTAGCAGTCGTATGGCCGGGGCGGGTATGCGCTGAAGGAGCTTCGCCGACCCGTCGGATCCCACCCGGGCCGTCTTGTCGCCCAGCGCGAAGTTCGTCCACCGCACGAACAGCCGGGCGATGTAGGCGTCGGCGTCGAAGCCCGAGGGAAGGTCGATCGAGGGCAGATACTCGTCGTAGAGGGCAGCGCGCACGCATTCTTCGACGAAGGGCTGGGTGCGCGAGTCCGGAATCGTCTCGCGCCCGTCGAGCGCGCCCAGGTACGAAATGAGCGAATGCGATCCGTTGAGCAGACGCAGCTTGACCAGCTCGTACTTGCCGACCTCGTCGGTGAAGGCGACGCCGTCGGCGTGCTCCCAGGCGGGCCGGCCCGCCGCGAACTTGTCCTCCATGACCCACATCGTGAATCCCTCGGCGGGGACGGGAACGGCGTCGTCGAAGCCCGCAATCCGGCGAACCGACTCTCGCGTGGCGTCAGTGGTGGCTGGAACGATGCGGTCGACCATCGCGTTGGGGAAGGTCACGTTGGCCTCCAGCCAGGCGAAGAACTCCGGCCCCGCGCCTGTCTCTTCGAGGAATTCGACGACGAGGGAGCGGGTGACGTCGCCCGCGGAGACCATATTGTCGCAGGAAAGGACCGTGACGGGCGCGCCGCCGCGCTCGAAGCGCCGCACGAGCCCGCGCGCGACGAGCCCCACGGTGGTCTGCGCCCCGCCCGCGAAGTCGGCGAGGACGGCCGGGTCGGAGCGGTCGAGGCCTCCCGTGCGGGAGTCACGGCGGTACCCGTTCTCGGAGACAGTCAACGTGACGATCTTGTGGCGCGGCTCGGCGAGAAGGTCGAGGACCCGCTCGGTTTCCTCGGCGGCGACGGCGAAATCGCGATGGACGTCGACGACGGACACCGACTCGCCCTCCGGCGTCAGCTCAAGGATCGAATAGATCCCGTCCTGTTCGCGCAGCGCATTGACGACGGCGGGGTTGTGGCTGGCCACGCCGACAATCCCCCACTCCCCCGGCTCGGCCGCGAGAGCCTGGGCTGTTGCCACCGCGGCGTGCGCTCGGTGGAATTGGGCGATGCCGATGTGCACGATCCCGGTTTCCGCCGGCGCACTCGCGCCGACGCGCCGATCAACCGGAAGGTGCTCGCGATTGAGTTTCATTGATTGTCTCCTTTGACTGCGCCAACTTAGTTGGTCGAATTCGTGCGGGTTTCGTCGCCGCTTGGCCGGCCTTTGGCACCGCTGGTTTGCTCGGTTTTGGCCTCGCCCACCTCGTCGGCGGCCTGGACGACGATGAAAGAGGCCGATTCCGCCGCCGTCTCCGGGTCGCCGTCCCGAATCGCGCGGGCGAGGCGGATGTGGCAGCGAACGGCGTCGGCGTCAGGGTGCGCGGGCTGAAGGTCCCAGTGGGTGCGCTCGACCAGCAGCGAGCCGACCATCGCCCCCAGCCGCGCGAAGATCTCGTTGCCGGAAAGGGAAGAAACGAGCTCGTGAAACTCGATGTCCGCCGCCAGGAACTCCGGATCGGCCCCGCGCCCTTCGGCCCCAAGATCGCGCATGCGTTCGGCCAGTTCGACCAGTCGCTCGGCGCCGGGCAGCCCGCGCGACGCCGCCAGCCGCGCGGCCTCGGGTTCGATGCCGCGTCGCAGTTCGCTGATTTCCAGGATGTGGTGGCGGCGCTCGACGGCGTCGTACATCCGCCAGGCGATGACGTGCGGATCGAGGAGCTGCCAGCTTCCGCGCGGTTCCACAGTCACTCCCACGCGACGGCGGGACGTGACCATTCCCAGGCCTTCGAGGACCTTGACGACGTCGCGGACCAGCGTGCGCGAAACCCCGAACTCGGCTTCGAGGTCGGCGAGAGTCATGACGGTTCCGGCCGGCCGGCTCCCGGTCGCGATCTGCCTGCCGAGCTCGCCGAGCAGAGCCTCGTAATCGGTCGCCCCCTCCGAGGCGGACTCCGAAACGGGACCCGAGGCACGCGCCGGAGCGGGGCCAGAGCCGTGCTCCGACGCTCGCCCCTCGGATGCGCCGGCTCGCGAACCTTCGACGCCGGCTTTGCGCGCGGGAGGGAGCGCCCACGCCTTTCTCCCCGCGCAAGGCGAGTCGAAGCTGCGCGCGAGCCCGGACTGGCCGGCACGGGACGCGTCGGCGCCTCGCGCGTCTGCGCCGCCGTCGTTCGGGGCCATGGTCACCTCGCTGGAAAGAGTCGCGGTCTTGCCGGAATGAACGGCGGCCTCGCCGGGGCGAACTCCGACGAGCCGACGTGAATCGGCGTCAAACCTAGCCTTTCGATGCCTGATTAAAGGTTTCGATCTCTAAACTAACGTTTCAACGCCGAGCCAGGCGCTTCGACGTCGTCACACCGAACGTCCTTGCCTCCGCAAACGGCGAAATCTCGCGACTTCGTCGCTCGTCTGGCAAAGCGTCAATGATACTACTATTATGGCGATCACAGTCGCATGGGGCAAGGCAGCCCCGGCGGCCGACGATTCGAGCCGAGTTCGCCCCGGTTCGCTCCAAAACATTCGAGCCGAGTTCGCCCCGGCTCACCGCTCAACGGAGAACACACATGGAACCAACAACAGCCATACTGGCCGATGACAAACGGGTATTCATCGACAAAAGCGGCGCCTGGGTTGGCAACATTCCGCCTGCGGCCTTGCTGGCGATTGCGGCCGCGGCGATCGCCGTCATCCTTCTCCTCGTCATCGCACTCAAGTTTCACGCCTTCATCACGCTCGTCGTCGTCTCGATCGTGACCGCCGTCGCCGCGGGAATCCCGCTCGACAAGCTTTACGACACCGTCATGGAAGGATTCAATTCGACGCTGGGCAGCGTCGGAATACTGGTGGGCCTCGGCGCAATGCTGGGCGTGCTGGTCGAACACTCCGGCGGCGCCCAGGTGCTCGCCGACTACATGATCGGAAAATTCGGCGAGAAGCGCGCCCCCATGGCGCTGGGCTTCGCCTCCCTTCTGCTGGGCTTCCCCATGTTCTTCGACGCCGGCCTCGTGGTCATGCTGCCGATCGTCTTCGCCGTCGCAAAGCGGCTGGGCGGGCCCATTCTGCTTTACGCGTTCCCCACGGCCGTCGCCTTCTCCGTGATGCACGTCTTCGTGCCGCCGCACCCCGGCCCGGTCTCCACATCCACCTTCTACGGCGTCAACCTCGGCTACCTCATGATGGTCGGCATCATTTTCGCGATCCCCACCTTCTACGTCACCGGCGTGCTGTGGGGGCGCCGCTGCGCCAAGAAGTTCCCGAACATCGACATCTCCAAGACGATCTTCGGCGCGCGGACCGAACCTGTTGAAAATCCGCCGAGGGTCGCCACCGTCGTGGGCATCCTCCTCCTGCCGATGTTCCTCATCCTCCTCAACACGTCCGTCGATTTTATGACGAAGGCGGGAACGTTCGGCGAGTACAACGCCAACCCCAAGCTTTCCCACGTCAGCCTGCCGCTGTGGGCGCAAGTTTTCAGCCTGCTCGGAAAGCCGGGCGTCGCGCTGCTCATCGCCGTCCTCACCGCGATTCCCGTGCTTGGAACGTCCAAGGGAGTGCACGGATCGGCTCTGGAGAAGCTCCTCGACTCTGCTCTCGGCCCCATCGCCTCGGTCGTTTTCATCACCGGCGCGGGCGGAATGTTCGGTGGAGTGCTCCGCGCCTCCGGCATCGGCGACGCCCTCAAGTACATGCTCGACAACATCGGCGTCCCCGTCATCGTCGCCGCCTACATCATCGCGGTGGCTCTGCGCCTGGCACAGGGCTCGGCGACGGTGGCCCTGACGACGGCGGCCGGGCTCATGTCCGCGGGCGTCCTCGGCGGCGGATACAACGAGCTCCAAATCGTCGCCATCACCCTGGCCACCGCCGCGGGTTCCGTTTTCGCCTCGCACGTCAACGACTCGGGCTTCTGGCTGGTGGGCCGCCTCCTCGGCATGGACACAGCCACGACCCTGCGCACATGGACGGTGCAGCAGACGCTTGAATCCCTCATGGTGTTCGTTCTGTCCGTCCTGCTGTTCGTCGTGGCATAGCCGGACGCGGCCTGGGCGCAGCTCCGCGCTGGGCGGAGCTGCACTGGGCACGGAAGCGCCGCATCGCGGATATCGGCGCGACTCCGCCCAAACGCGGAGCGACCTCAACGTGAGCTCACCACGGGGACGGTGACCGCTGCGGCTCCGTCCGAGCGCGGAGCGATCCCGGGTGCAGAAGCACAATGTCGCGGATATCAGCGCGGAGCAACCGGACGCAAACATGGCGCGAAATGACCCGACGCAAACATGGCGGGGTCCGGCGCGGAAAGGGAACGCCGCAGCGGGGCCCCGCCGTTGAGAAACAACCTGACCAAAGAGAACAGCGAGGAGCGAAAGTGAAAACCCTCTTCATCCACGGCCGCGAGGACATCCGCCTCGAGGACGTCCCAATGCCCGAGCCGGGCCCCGGCGAAGTCCGCCTGTGCATTGCCTATGTCGGCGTCTGCGGATCCGACCTGCACTACTACTTCAACGGGGCCAACGGGGCCTTCGTCGTCGAGGAGCCGATGGCGCCCGGGCACGAAGTTTCCGGCGTCGTCGACTTCGACCCCTCCGGAAAGCTGGCCTCGGGCACGCCCGTGACGGTCCATCCGGCGACGTTCGGTGAGCCAATCCCCGGAATCGAGGACAAGCGCCACCTTTTCCCAGGAGGCAGCTACCTCGGCTCGGCCTCCACCCACCCTCACACGCAGGGAGGGATGAGCGAGTTTCTCATCGTCAAGGATTTCATGGTGCGCCCGCTTCCCGCAGGCATGGACCTTCGCGTGGCCGCGCTCGCCGAGCCCCTGGGCGTGGCTTTGCACGGGATCAACGTGGCCGGCGGCGTCGAGGGCAAGCGTGTAGTGGTCTCGGGCTCCGGGCCTATCGGCCTGCTCGCGGCCGCCGCGGCCGTGGCGAAGGGCGCGGCCGAGGTCGTTTCCACCGACGTCTTGGCGGGGCCGCTGGACCGGGCGCGGCGGCTGGGGGCGCGCCCGGTGAGAGTCGGCGGAGCGGGCGGCGCAGAGCTTCCCCGCGGACACTTCGACGTCGCCCTCGAATGCTCGGGGATACCCGCAGCCGTGTCTGCGATCATAGAGGCCGTCCGGCCGGCGGGCGTCCACGCCCAGATCGGAATGATGGGCGCCGGGCCGCAGCCCATCGCGCTCGCGACGCTCATCGCCAAAGAAATTCAGCTTCGCGGGTGTTTCCGTTTCAACACCGAGATCGACGAGGCGATCGAGCTTCTGGCCGCCCGCCCGGAGATCGCCGACGTCGTCGTCACCCACGTTTTCGCCGGCAATTCGGCGGATTCGGCGGTCGAGGCGTTCACGACGGCGAAGGACTCCGACGCCTCGGGAAAGGTGCTCGTGGACATGCGAGGCTGAGCCGGGCTGGCGCGGGCTGCCGGGGGAGCTGGCGTCGGCGTGCCTGCTCTGGCGGGCGTCGGCGTGCCTGCGGCGGGCTGGCTGGCTCAGAGGCCGGTGCGGCGCTGCTGACGGGCCGGTTTCGGGCCCGCCTGGCGCCGCCTGCCAATCGGTTGCTGTCGGCACGTGCTGGCGAGTTGTGGCAGTGTCTTCGGCGCAGGTCGGCTAGTTGCTGTCAGTCCGCGGCGGCAACCCGTAGAATCGTGGCGGATGCCGTTGCGCCGCTGTTTGACGCCCGATCGGGAAACATGCGAGCCGGACTCGCGTGCTCACCCGCCGCAGTCGGATCGGTTGTCGACAGGGCTCGGCCGCCGGCCGGATCTGCCGCCCGTCGGCCCAGATTCGCCGTCGGCCAAGGCCGGTCGCCACGCGGTTCGAGCGCCCGCCGATTCGGGCAATCGCCGGTGCGGCCGTTCGCCCGGTTCGACGTCAATTCGGCGGTTTGGCGGTTCTTGGCTTGGCGTCAGCTCGGCGGCTCGGCCGTTCGCTCTGCCAGACGGCGGCTTTCAATCCGCCGACGTCGGCCCGCGCGGACGACGGCGTCCACAGGGAGTGCGCACCCAAAAGGAGCGCACTCATCGAATACGCCCACCCCACAACGACGAGGACTCTCATGCCGATCACCTTTGAACAGCTCACAGCCCGCCGCATCATCCCGGTCGCGGCCATCGACGTCGCCGAGGCGGCCGTGCCCCTGGCCCGCGCCCTCGTCGCCGGCGGACTTCCCGTGCTCGAAGTGCCTCTGCGCACCGCGGCGGCAGCCAAGGCGATCGCCTCGATCAGGGACGACGAAGGGTTGGCCGAAGCCGGCATGATCGTGGGAGCCGGAACAGTCATCAAGGTCCCACAGGTGGAGACGGCCTTCCACGCGGGCGCGGACTTCGTCGTCTCCCCCGGTTTTTCACGGCGGGTGGTTCAGCACACCCTCGGCATGGGCATGCTGCCGCTGCCGGGCGTCTCCAGCGCAACCGACCTCATGGCCGCGGTCGACGCCGGAGCGACCGACGTCAACGTGTTTCCCGCGGCGGCATCCGGCGGTTCGGCCGCGATACGCGCGCTTTCCGCGCCTTTCGGCGACGTGCGCTTCGTTCCCACGGGCGGCATCTCCGCGAGCAACGCGGCCGAATACCTGGCCATCCCCTCCGTCGCCGCGGTGGGGACCTCATGGGTGGTGCCTCACAGGCTCGTCAAGGCGCAGGATTGGGACGGGATCACCCGGATCGCCCGGGCCGCCGTCGCACTGGTCGAGGCCGTGCAAAAGATGTGAGGCGCCGTCCGACTCCGACGTCGGGGCACGCCGGGCGCGTGCGGCGTCGCCGGCGTGCCCCTGTTGCGGCGGCTCAGCGCCGCCGCGCCCCAGCTGGGGAAACTCAACGGCACCGACCTCGCCGCGCGGAACCGGTCTCGCGCGGCAACGGCGTCGGCATGTCCCCCGACTGCGGCGGCTCACCCGTTTTCGAGGATTTCGTTGACCCGCTCGACCTTCGCGGCGATCTGCCCGGTGTAGCCCGGGCGTATGTCGGCCTTCATGACAAGCGAGATTCGAGGAGATCGCTCGGCGACGACGTCGACGCATCGCTTGACCACCGTCATGACCTCGTCCCATTCGCCTTCGAGTGTGGTGAACATGGACGTGGTTTCGTGCGGCAAGCCAGACTCGCGGACCGCCTGGACCGCGGCCGCAACCGCTTGGGACACGGAGCCGTCGGGCTGATCGGACGTCATCGGCGCAATGGAAAATGCAAGCAACATAGGGCCAGGTTAGCCCCCGCGAGTATGGAGGCGCAGACGCGCGCGGCCAGGAAGGCGCAGGCGCGCGTCCGGAGTCGCTGACGGTTGGCCCTGGCGAGCGCGGAAGCGCACGGGCCGCGGAGCGACTTCGAATCGTCAAACCGGGTCAGCCTCCGCGAGTGCGGAGGCGCGCCACGCGTCCGGCAGAAATGACCCACGCGGACGGGTCAGCCTCCGCGAGTGTGGAGGCGCGTCTGCATCGGGGCCTTGGGGGTCGATGCTCCCCGGCGGGCAGCCGGAGTTTCGTTCCAGTCCTCCTTGATCGGCGTTGGTCCGCAATCGGCGTGGCTCCGCAAACGGCGTCGGTCCGCAAACGGCGTCCGTCCTCTACAGGTGTCCGTCAGCGATCGGCATCCGTAAGCCATCGGCATCGCACAGACCTGCTTTTATCGAACAAAAAATTGACAATCCTTTCTTCTAGCGTTAAGATGGTGGTGAAGGGAATCGAAGGGACGGAAGAAACCAAAGCGAGTTAGGCGGTCAAATGAACTCCGTTGCCGCGGGCCCGACGGCGTCTGGGAGCCGTGTCGGCCGCCCTGCGATTCTCGATGGGCGTGGGCTTCGGCCGCAGCGCCCTGGATCTCGTGCAGACGAAGGCTGCGCGCCGTCGATCGGCGCACGCGAGGGCGTTCCCAGCGACTGGTCGTCAAGGACCGGCAAAAGTCGCGTGGCGGGCTGTCTCGACACGATCGGGGAACTCATATCGCGGATGAACGAAGAAGACCTGTCTGGGCTTTCCGGGGACGAGCTTCTCGCCGACGCCGAGGCACTGGCCAAGCTGGTTTCCCGCCTCAGCGCGGTCCGCGGACGGATGCTCCTGGCAATCGACAAAAAGAGGAGTTGGCGCTCCTCGGGGACTCGGACGCTGACGCAGTGGAACGAGAAGGCCTCCGGCCAGTCTCCAGCCGCGGCTTCGCGAGAGATCAAGCGGGCCCAAGCCCTCGAATCCGAATTGCGGAAGCTGTCGGCGGCTTTGACGGACGGCGAGATCTTCCCGGAACACGTCGACGCCGTCCGCCGCGTGTTTTCCACCCCCGCCCTGAAAGAAAAACTGACTGAGGACGGCGTTCAGGACGAGTTGATCGCCTACGCCCAGAAGTGCGCCCCGCGCGAATTCGAACGGCGAATCAAATCCCGCGCCTTCGCCCACGACGCCGCATCGGGCGTGGAGGCGGAGAAGAAAGACGCATCGCGCGAATCCCTCGCCTTCGCCCGCGAAGGCTCAGGCATGCGGGTCACGGGGTGGTTCTCGGACGAGACGGCGGCCGTCGTCGATACGGCGCTGAGCGCGATCATGGGGCGGAAAAGCGCCGACGACGTCCGGACGTTGCCGGAGCGGCGAGCCCGCGCCTTCGTCGAGCTGGCGACCGCGCAGCTCGACGCCGGAGCCCTCTCCACGGGCGCCCGCATCCGGCCGCACATCTCGGTGCACGTGCCCTTATCGACCCTTGTGGACGTGGAAAAGTCCCTGAGCGGCACGGCCGGCTCTTTGCGCGGCGCGGCCAAAGCGCAGGCGACCCCGGCCCACGGGTGCTCGATCCTTGCGTCCGACGCCGGGAAATCCAACGCTTGGAAAGCGGGCGAAAACGGCGGCAGCGAGAGCCGGCACGGCGGAAACGGCGAGCGCGGATCTTGCAAAGAAACCGGACGCGGGCAAGGAAGGCTGGGCCAATGCCTGGCTTCCCTCGACAGCCAGGCGCAGGAACTCGGCAGCTTGCTCGGGGCGATCCCGGCCTTCCTGGACGTCAAGGCGCTCAACGGGCTTGAACCCGCCAAACTTGATGACGGTTCGGCCCTGTCAATGAGCCAGCTGGCGCGATTGCTATGCGACTCGTCAATCGCCCGCGTCGTTCTATCGGCAACCGGGGAGGTTCTCGACGTCGGACGGGACAAACGCCTTTTCACCCCCGCGCAAACCCGGGCGGTCGTCGCGAGGGACCGCACCTGTCGATACCCGGGGTGCTCGGACACTCTCGCCCACGGGCAGATTCACCACGCACTGCCGTGGCAAGCCGGAGGAAAAACAAACCTGGCAAACGCGATCCTTCTATGCTGGCACCACCACGCCCTCGTCCATCGCGACATGATCTCCATACGCCACCACGACGGGGGATTCGTCTTCACAAAAGCGGACGGGGCGGTCATCGGCATACGAAAACATGAAGGGGGGCGTGCGTGAAGGCGAAGATCGGGCGCGAAGGCGGTGAGCAGTGCCCGGATAGAGACGGCTTTGGTCTAGGCTTGTTGCTATGGGTCTCGCAGACATCGTCCGTCAGATCGAACGTGAGAACAACCGCCGCGGGATCGTCTCCCGCCGCAAAAAAGGGTGGCTTCCGCGGTTGTACCCGTACACGGGGTACGGTTCGACGTCGGCCGTCCGCGTCATGGCCCGGGCGCTCATGGCGAACCCAAACGCAACAGACTGGCAGATGGCCTTCGCGCAGCAGGCCAAACGCGGGTGGCGTCAGTTCTTCACCACCCAGGTCGGGTACCTCCCCGTCACCGTCACCGTCAACGGGCGCGACGTCGAGACCTTTACATCGGAGTCGGGCTACATCGACCTCCTCATCGAGGACCACGGGCTCGAACCCGGACGCCACTGCGCGACGATCACCCCCGCCGCGGGCGATCCGGTGCAGGCGCCGGTCATCGTCGTCGACCCCGGCGTGAGCCGAGGAATCATCTCCGACGTCGACGACACGATCATGATCACCTGGCTCCCCCGCCCGATGCTCGCGCTCTGGAACTCGTTCGTGCTGCACACCAACGCCCGAAAGGCCGTGCCTGGAATCTCCGAGTTCTACAAGGCGATCATCGAGCCCGGCTCCCCCGTCTTCTACCTGTCGACGGGCGCATGGAACACGGCGCCCACCCTCAGCCAGTTCATCCTCGAACACGGCCTTCCCGACGGCCCGCTGCTTCTCACCGACTGGGGCCCCACGCCAACCGGCCTCTTCCGCTCCGGCAAAGAGCACAAAATGACGCAGCTGCGCAACCTCCTCATCATGTTTCCGCACATCAAATGGATCCTCGTGGGCGACGACGGGCAGCACGACCCGCTCATCTACGCGGATCTGGCGCGCGAACACCCCTCCCGCGTCGAATTCATCGCGCTGCGCCAACTCGACGCCGTCGAACAGGTGCTCACCCACGGAATGCCGGGAAGCCGCGAAGGCAAACTCGCCGGCCGCGCCAGCCGCCACGTGCCCACCGTCTACGGCCGCGACGGGTACGAACTCCTCGCCCGCTGGCGAGCGAGCATGTAACGCACCCTCACACCAAGCGCCACCCCGCAGCCGATTCGCGCTGCGCCCAAAAATCCGCGTACGTGCCGGGAACGGCGATCAGCTGCTCGTGCGTGCCCTCCTGCGCAACCTCGCCTCGGGAATTGAGCACGATCACCTTGTCTGCGGCGAGGATCGTTTCAAGCTTGTGCGCAATGACGAGGAGGGTCGAGTGGCGCCGCAGCTCCTCCATCGCCTCGACGATGTGCGCCTCGTTTTCGGCGTCGAGGGCGCTCGTCGCCTCGTCGAAGAGGACGATGGGCGCCCGCTTGAGCAACGCCCGGGCAACCGACACGCGCTGGCGCTCGCCGCCGGAAAGGCTGCGCCCGCCCTCGCCGACCCGCGAACTCCACCCCTCCGGGAGGCGCCGGACGATCTCGGTCACCCCTGCCAGGTCGGCCGCGCGGCGCAGCTCGGCGTCGTCGGCCCCGGGAGAGCCGATGCGGATGTTCGCCTCCAACGTGTCGTCGAAAAGGTAAACGTCCTGGAAAACCATCGAAAGCTGGGCCATCAGGTCCTCGGTCGTCAGTTCCCTGACGTCCGCGCCGCCGACCGCCACGGAGCCCGCGTCGACGTCGTAAAAACGGGAGACGAGACGCGCGATGGTCGTTTTGCCCGACCCCGACGGCCCCACGATCGCGCACATCGACCGAGCGGGAACCTCGAAGCTCACCCCGCGCAGCACCGGGTGCTCGCTTTCATAGGCGAAATCGACGTCGCGCAGGGCAACCGCGCCGGGGTCCGTCTGCTTCCGAGAAACCTCGGGGACCGCCTGCGACGGGGCGTCCATGACCTCGTCTATGCCGATCAGGCTTTGGCGGCGCTCCTCAAGGCCGAAAAGGGCGTTGGAGACGGCGTCGAGCATCGTCGTAAAACGCAGGCACATGCCGATGGCCGCGATAGCCTCCAGCGGCTGGAACTCGCCTCCGACGGCCAACAGGCCGACGAGGTAAACCATCGACGTGACGATGATCTGCGTGAGCGTCCCGGACATCAGCAGCCCCAGCGACGACCACAGCATTGCCGAGCGCCCCGCTTTGGCATTCGTTGAAAATGCATTTTCCAGTCCGGCGGACGCGGCGTTGCATGACCTCAAAGCGCCCTGACAGCGGGAGAACTCGACGATGCGGGAAGCGAGCTCCTCCTCGGTAGGCTCGGTCAAGGCGTGCCCCCGCGCGGTCAGCCGCCTGGCTGCGTTCATGAACAACGCGAGCAGCGGTGCGGCGAAAGTCATGAGCAGGCCCAGGCGCCAATCCCAGAACCACGCGCCGATCCAGATGACGAGGACGGAGGCAGCGTTGGAGAACATCGAGTACAGAAAATGGCCCGTCGCCTCCGCAAGGTTGACGAGCTCCTGGGAGGACAGGCGCGAGAGCCTTCCCGCCGTGTCGGCCTTGAACCACCCCAAGGGCAAGGTCGCGATCTTGTCGCCCACGGCGTGGTGAAGGGTGCGCATGAATCCGAGGGCTCCCCGATACCCCGTGCGGATCTGCAGGAACTCGAGGATCGCCGCGGCCGCGCCGACGCAGGCGAGGACGACGAGCCACCTGCCCGCGCCGCCCGACGCGAGGGCCGCCGACGCCGGAAGAATTGCGAGCAGCGCCAATCCGGTCAGAGCCCCGCTCGCCGCGGCGAAGACGAGGGCGCGGGCCACCATCGCCCAGGACTCGCGGTCCATCAGCCGTCTGAAACTGGAGAAAAGCGCCCGGGGGCGGTTCATTTTCCTTCCTTCCCTTCTGCGGCGCGCACCCGGCCACCTTCGAGGACGACGATCTGATCGGCCCCGCGTATCGATCCCGGCCTGTGGGCGATCACGAGCACCGTTTTCCCCCTCGCCAGCGCGGTCAAGGCCTGCTGGATCTCGGCTTCCGACTCCGGGTCGGCCATCGCCGTCGCCTCGTCGAGAATGAGGACCGGCGTATCGAGCAGCACGGCCCGCGCGATGGCGATCCGCTGCTCCTGCCCTCCGGAAAGGGCCGTGTCGCCGCCGATGACGGTGTCATACCCGCCGGGAAGGGCCATGACGACGTCGTCGATCCTGGCGACCCTCGCGGCTTCGCGCACCTCCTCGATGCTCGCGTCCGGCTTGCCCAGGGCGATGTTGTCGCGCACGCTCGCCTTGAGCAGCTGCGCGTCTTGGAGCACGAAGGAAACCGTCGAGAAAAGGGTCTCCTGCGACATCTCGCGCAGGTCGACGCCGCCGATGGAGATCGACCCGGAGTCGGGGTCGTCGAAGCGGGCGATGAGCGTGGCGAGAGTGCTCTTGCCGGAGCCGGACGGGCCGAGCAACGCGGTGACCGTCCCCGGCTCAAGGGTGAGGGAGACGCCCTTGAGCGCTTTGGTCTGCCCGTATGAGTATTCGACGTCGTCGACGCGCACCCGAATCCCATCGGGCTTGCGGGGATTCTCGGCGCTCGGAAGCACGGGGACGTCGAGCATCTCGCACAGTCGGACGGCGGCGCCGCCCGCCCTCTGATAGGACCAGACGATCGTTGTGACAGTCATGATCGTTCCCGGCAGGACGAGCGCGATAAGCGTGGCGGCGAGCGCCTGCGGAACGTCGACGACGCCGGCGTCGATAAGCAAGGCGCCGCCTCCCAGATTGACGAACAGCAGCACCGGAATCGAAATCCACATCTGGGACAGGGCCGCGGTCGTCACGAGCGGCATCGCCCACGCCCTGTAGAACTTTCCGAATTTCTCAGCCTGCTCTATGTAGTTCGCGTGCGCATGGCCGACCCTGCCGAAGGCCTTGACCACCGCGATTCCGGCGATGAATTCGACCATCGTGGAGGAGACCCTTTCGAGTTTCTCGTCCATTTCCGCCGTCTTCTCCGTCATGCCCCTCAACGTCAGGCTGTAGGTGAGCCCGTACATCGGCACGGTGCATATGGACAGCAGGCCCAGGCGCCAGTCGAGCGTGAAGACGTACACGAGCAGGGCTAACGGCGAAATGAGGGCGTTCGTCTTGTCGACGGGGCCGTGGGCGATGACCGTGTGGACCATCGACGCGTCGTCCTGGACCGCCTTGCGCACAGCGCCCGAGCCCTTGTCGGAGAACCACGCGAGAGGCGCGCGCGAAAGCCGCTCCACGATCGAGCGGCGCAGGCCGTCGCGCATTTTGAGGTCTGCCACGTGTGTGAGGAGGAGCGCGACGAAGTAGAGGCCGAGCCGGGCGCCGTAGGCGGCCAAGAGGAGCATGAGGACTCCGCGGGCCCGGTCCGCGTCGACCGGCGAATCCGTTCGGTAGGCGCTCAGCAGAAGGTCCCCCAGGCGGACGAGGGCGATGTAGGGCACGACGCCGAGCGCGGCCGATGCGACAGTGAGGAGCTGCGCGACGCCGATCCATCCCCTGACCGGGCGAGAAAGCCGCTTGACGGCGGACTGCCCCGCCCTCGCCTTTTCGAGGCTCTTTCGCGCCTTTGCTTCGCGATTTTCACTCACGTGAACGCCTTCCTGACGTCTGCTCGGCGGATGCGGCCGCACGCCTTCATGCGAACCTCGCCGGTAAGGGCAACCTAACGAGATTCAGGTTACACTTCCTGTTCCGAGGGGTCAATGCTCAGCCGCACGGCACAAGGCGCGCGTGGAAGTCGGCGGAAAGGGCTGCAGCAGCAGCAGCGGCGTCACCTGCTGAATGTTTGTGGAGCTTGCGGCCGAGGGAGGCGCCCGCGGCACAGCGGCGTCACTGTCGGCTTCGACAGGCCGGGCAGCGGCCAATCGCGCGGCACGAAACACGACGATGCATTAGCAGCGGCCAACCCCGCCGCGCAAAGCACGACGATGCATTAGCAGCGGCCAATCGCGCGGCGCAAAACACGACGATGCGTTAACAACGGCCAATCCCGCCGCGCGAAGCACGACGGTGCATTATAAGTTCCAAGTTTTGGCCGCCTTAATGCAAGAAAGTCCTTTTCACTGCAGATCGGCGCTCCGAGCCGCACCCGCCAGCAGGAGCCTCATCGTCCTTTCGGCGGCGTCGGCCAGAGCCTCGCGCCCGCCCGCGAGAGCCTCCTCCAGAGTGGTCACGCCCGCGACGATCGGCACGAGGCCGACGAAGCCGTGGCTGTACAGCTCCTCCACGCCTTCGCCGAGCCGCCCCGCGAAGGCGACGATCGGCACGCCCGCGGCCGCCCGCGCGACCCCTGACAGGGTTTTGCCCATGAGCGTCTGCCTGTCCATCGCCCCTTCTCCGGTGAAGACGAAGTCGGCCCCCTTGACGGCTTCCGCCAATCCGACGGCTTCCACGACGAGGTCCGCCCCGGACTGCAGCTCCCCGCCGAGAAATGCGGAGAAGGCGTAGCCCAGCCCCCCGGCTGCGCCCGCCCCCGGCGCCGCGGCGAAGGAGTCAAGGTGTCCGGCGGTCCTCGCCAGGCGCTCCAGGGTTCCGTCCAAGAAGGCGACGTCTTCCGGGGACGCGCCCTTTTGCGGCCCGTAAACGGCGGAAGATCCGCGCGGGCCGAGCAGGGGGTTGTCGACGTCGCAGGCGATCTTGAAAGTCGCCGCCGCGGCCCGCGGATCAAGCCCGGAGGCGTCGATCGAGTCGAGCCTCGCGAGGGAGGCGGGAGAGCCCTCGAGCTCGCGGCCCTCGGCGTCGAGGAAGCGCACTCCGAGGGCGCGCAGCATCCCGGCCCCGCCGTCGTTTGTGGCCGAGCCGCCGATGCCGAAAAGGAACTCGCGCGCCCCGCCGTCGAGCGCGGCGAGGATCATCTGGCCGACGCCGAACGTGCTCGCCTCGCGGATGCGGCGCCGATCTGGCGGAACCATTCCCAGCCCGATGGCCTGGGCGCACTCCATGACGGCGAGCCCTTCGGCGAGGGCGAAACGGGCGACGGCGGGGCGCCCGTAGGCGTCGAGCACCGGCGCTTCGACGGCGGAAAGGCCGAGCGCGTCGGCGAGGGACTCGGTGAAGCCTTCGCCGCCGTCGGCCATGGGAATCTCCACGCACTCGGCGTCGGGCGCGACTCGGCGCACGCCCTCGGCCAGAGCCGCCGCCGCCTGCGCGGCGCTCATCGACTCCTTGAAACTGTCGGGCGCGCATACGATCTTCAATTGAACCTCCTGAGCCGCGCCGCAACGAAACTGGCAGCGCGGCAACGAAAACTGAAAGCGCTAGCCGCGGGGCCTCGGCGTGGACGCACGGGCGCCGAGGCCGTCGCGTTCAGCGGGCGCTCACTCCTCGGGCTCGCCGGGGCGAAGCTCGATGTCGGAGAGCTTCTCGTAGTACTTGAGCAGGCCGGAATGGTCGTCGGTCTCGAAGCCGTCTCCCTGGAGCACGCTCATCATGTCGCGAACCGCTGCGGTCAGCGGCAGCGGCGAGTTCACGCCGTGGCCGGTGTCGAGGACGTTGTTGAGGTCCTTGATGTGCAGGTTGATGCGGAAGCCCGGGGCGAAATTTCGGGCGAGCATCATCGGAACCTTGGCGTCCATGACGGTCGAGCCGGCGAGGCCGCCGCGGATCGCCTGGAAGACGGCCTCGGGGTCCACGCCGGCCTTCTGCGCCAGGACAAACGCCTCCGCGCACGCCGCGATGTTGACCGCGACGATCGTCTGGTTGGCGAGCTTCGCGATGTTGCCGGCCCCGATGGCGCCGACGTAAGTGACCGATCCGGCCATGACGTCGAGGACGGGCGCGACCTGCTCGAACACCGCCTTGTCGCCGCCGACCATGACGGCCAGGGTGCCGTCGATCGCCTTGGGCTCGCCGCCCGAGACCGGCGCGTCGAGCATGGGGATGCCGACTTTGGCCAGTTCGTCGTGAACCTCGCGCGAAACGAGCGGAGCGATAGAGGACATGTCGACGTAGACGAGGCCTTCGTGCGCGCCTTCGACGATCCCGTTCTCGCCGAGGGCGACCGTCTTGACGTGCGGCGAGTTGGGAAGCATCGTGATGACGAGCTCCGAGGCGAGGGCAGCTTCTTTGGCGTTGGCGACGGCGGTGGCCCCCTGGGCCACGAGGTCATCGACCGCTTCCTTGTGGAAGTCGTTGACGTAGAGCTCATGCCCCGCCTTGACGAGGTTCTTGGCCATTGGGCGGCCCATGATGCCGAGGCCGATGAAACCGATCTTCATGGAAATCTCCTTAGTGCTTGATTCTGGGGCGTGGCGGCTCCTCTTCAGTGAGGCGCCTGCAGTCACACTGCAATTCTATAACAAAGATCCGCATACCGACACTCTTTTTTCCGCTTTGCGGACTCTCTATTCCGCTCTGCGGACTTCTATTCGGCGAAGGGGCAGCGGTCGACGACAGGCGCGCGCCGTCAGGAGGGCTGCGCCGTCAGGAGGACGTTCACTCGTCCAGGATTCTGCGGCGGCGCAGGCGGCGGCGTCGGCTCGTCATCGTCTTTTCGCGCCGCCATTTCTCGCCCCTGCGTTTGTCAAGGCGGACCTTCTCGCGCTGGGCCTTGTCGAGGCGCATCGTCCGCTCGACGGCCTTGGCCCGCGCATATTCCTCGAAGCTCACCCGGACGCGCTGAGTGAGCGAGTAGTCGTTGTTAACGGGCAGCTTCCATTTGAACCGGCGGGCCGCGACGCACAGCACCCCGCCCACGGCCATGCCGGAGACGAGGGCGAGGAAGGGCTTGTGCAGGTTCCAAAGGACGATCGCCGGCCATGTCGCCACGAGCGCGCCCGTCGCGTACAGCGTGTTTCCCCCGAAGATCGCCGGGGTCCTTCCCACCGCGATGTCGCGGAACATGCCGCCCCCGACCCCCGTGATGACGCCCAGAAGCATCGCCGGGCCCACCCCGTAGCCGGCGTTGAGCGTTTTGATCGCGCCGGTGGCCGCCCACGTGCTCACGACGAAGGCGTCGGCGACGATGAAGAAGCGGTTCCACCATTTGCCCGTCATCCGCATGGCGAAGGCGATGAGGGCGCCCAGGAACGCCCCGCCGATGTAGAACGGGTTTGTCAGCGCGACGGGCGGGCCCTTTTGCAGCAGGGCGTCTCGCAGCATCCCCCCGCCCAAAGCCACCATGACGGCGAGCGCCACGAAGCCGACGAGGTCGAAACGCTCTTCGCGCGCGACCATTCCGCCGAGCACTCCGGCCAAGACCACTCCGAAGACGTCGAAGAAAGTAAAAGCGTGTGTGAAGATCTGCGCGACAGTCACGTCAGGCCCGCCCTAGAGACTCAGAATTCGACGGCGGCCGCCTCGATTTCGTCGTCGTTCTTCGGCGAGAACTTTGCCTTCGCCGACGAATAGCCGGCCCCTGCGGCACCGCGCGCCTTGCCGACCCCGGCCTGAACGGGCTTTGAGTTCCAGACCTTCGAGCTGACCTTGGCGATCTGCTCGTAGCGCTGGCGCCCGGCGCGGGCTCCCAGAACGTATCCGGCGGCCAATCCAAGCGCCAGAGACTTCACTCCCATAATCACTCCTAACTGTGCGTGTTGGTTCATCATCGATTTTATCCGTCGATGCCGATCAAAGTTCAGAAGAGCCGCACCCCCGTCAAATATGACCGAAGCCACATCTTATGGCTAGACTACTGCCAGGAGGAACGATGAGCGGAACAACGACGTCGGCACACAGTCCTGCGATCAGCGACGATCGCCTGAAAGCCGCCACCGGGCGGTCGCGCCAGCGATGGTTCGCGCTTCTCGACAAGGCCGGGGCCGAGAGCTGGGACCGACGGCGCATCGCGCGCTGGCTGGGCGTCAAGCACGAGGTCGACGCCTGGTGGGCTCAGTCGCTCACGATCGACTACGAACGCGCCCGGGGGCTTCGCCAGGGCAGGACCCGCAAGGGCCCCCTGCGCACTAGCGCGTGGAAGACGATTCGGCGCCCGGCGGAGGCCGTGTGGCCGTTCCTCGACGACGACGACCTTCGCCGCGACTGGCTCGATTGCGAGTTCGGGGTGCGCGGGCGGACCCCCGGCAGGTCGCTGCGGCTCGAGGCCGCCGACGGCTCGCTCATCACGGTGGGCGTGCACGAGCTCGAGCCGACGTCATCCGGCGAAAGCCGCACTCAGATCTCCGTGGAGCATTCGGGTTTGCACGACGCCGCCGAGGTCGCCGAGACCAAGGAGTTCTGGAAGGCCTGCCTGGCCCAGCTCGCCGCGCAATTCGAGTGATGCGGGGGCGCATGGGAGAATTGGCCCGTATGCCTCAAGACAATTCCTCCGCCGATCCCCGCCCCGCGCCGTCAGGCACAGGGGGCTCCGCCAGTTCCAACGCGAATTCCGCCCGTCCCAGCGGGGAAGCGGGAGGCCCCAAAAGCGCTGGAGACCCCGGGAGAAAGCGCTCGGATAAGAGACCCAATCATAAGCGCGGCAAGGGCGACGGCGCAGGCAGCGAGCGCGGCCGCGACAAGGGCAGCAACAGACGCAACGGCGACAAGCGGCGGGCGCCCGCGCCGCTCACCGCCGAGCAGGTGGAGGCGCGCAAGAGATCAGTGCCGAGCATCGCCTACCCCGATCTGCCCGTTTCCGCCCGCCGAGACGAGATCGCGCGGGCAATTCGCGACAACCAGGTCGTCGTCGTCGCGGGAGAGACCGGGTCGGGAAAAACCACCCAGCTGCCGAAAATATGCCTGGAGCTGGGCCGCGGAACGAGCGCCATGATCGGCCACACGCAGCCCAGGCGCATCGCGGCCCGCGCTGTGGCGGACCGGCTCGCCCACGAGCTCGGCGTCGACCTCGGCGCACAGGTCGGCTACCAGGTGCGCTTCACGGAGGAAGTCTCCCCCGGCACCCTCGTCAAGCTCATGACCGACGGCATCCTGCTCGCCGAAATCCAATCCGACCCTGAGCTTGCCCGGTACGACACGATCATCATCGACGAAGCCCACGAGCGCTCCCTAAACATCGACTTTCTGCTGGGATACCTGGCCCGCCTCCTGCCGCGGCGGCCCGACCTCAAGGTGATCATCACCTCCGCCACGATCGACACGCAGCGCTTCGCCGAGCATTTCAACGCACCCGTCGTGGAAGTCTCCGGGCGCACGTACCCCGTCGAAATCCGCTACCGTCCGCTTGTCGGGGACGACGGCGACAGCGAGGCGATCGACCAGGCGACCGGGATCGTCGAGGCCTGCGAGGAGCTCATGGCCGAAGGGCCGGGCGACATCCTCGTCTTCCTCTCGGGCGAAGGCGAGATTCGCGACGCGCAGGCCGCCTTCGCCGACGAGCTCGGACGCAGGCACATCGAGCCGGGCGGGCGGTCCTCGGTTCCCGACGCCGTCGAGGTGCTCCCCCTGTATTCGCGCCTGTCGGCGGCCGAGCAGCATCGCATTTTCGAACGGCGCCCCCATCGCCGCATCATCCTCGCCACGAATATCGCCGAGACTTCGCTGACCGTTCCGGGCATCCGCTACGTCGTCGACCCGGGAACCGCTCGGATCTCGCGCTATTCCGCGCGAACCAAGGTGCAGCGCCTTCCGATCGAGCCGATCTCGCAGGCCAGCGCGAACCAGCGTGCGGGCCGCAGCGGACGCGTGGCGGACGGCATCTGCATCCGGCTGTATTCGCAGGAGGATTTCGACGGGCGCGAGAAGTTCACGCAGCCTGAGATCCAGCGAACCTCCCTCGCGTCGGTCATCCTCCAAATGCTTGCGCTGCGATTGGGGGACGTCGCGGATTTTCCGTTCATCGACCCTCCCGAGGAGCGGGCCGTGCGCGCGGGCGCCCAGCTCCTGACCGAGATCGGGGCGATAGATGGCGGCGCCCGCCTCACATCCGTCGGCCGGCGGCTGGCCAGGCTCCCCATCGACCCTCGGCTGGGGCGCATGCTCCTGGAAGCGGACAAGAACGGCTGTGCCTCAGAAGTGCTCGTGCTGGTCGCAGCTCTGTCCGTTCAAGACGTGCGCGAGCGCCCCGCCGAAAAGCGCCCGCAGGCCGATCAGCTGCACGCCCGCTTCACGGCGCGCTCCTCCGACTTCCTCGCGTACCTCACCCTGTGGCGTTACCTCAACGTCCAGCGCCGCGAGCTCTCCGGCTCCGCGTTTCGTCGAATGTGCCGCGCCGAATTCCTCAACTATCTGCGCTTTCGCGAATGGGCCGACGTCGTCGCGCAGCTGCGCCAACTCGCCAAACCCCTCGGCATCGACGCGGCGTCCATCGGCCTGCCCAGCCGCGCGCAGATCAGACAGGCCGGGGAGAATGGCGCCCCCGCGCTCGGAGGCACGCCCAATTCCGGCGCCGCGGCCGCGGCGTGCCGGGATTTCGGGCGGGGAGCGGACACTCCCGAAGCGGGCGCGATCCATCGCTCCATGCTCGTCGGGCTCCTGTCCAACCTCGGCAACTATTCACAGCGCTCGCGCGATTACGAAGGCGCTCGCGGCGCCCATTTCGTGATCTGGCCGGGCTCGGGGCTGAGCAAGCGAACTCCCGCATGGGTCATGGCGGCCGAGCTGGTGGAGACGTCCAGGCTCTTCGCCCGCACGGTGGCCGCGATCGAGCCGCAGTGGATCGAGCCCTTGGCCAAGAATCTCGTAAAGCGAACGTATTCGGAGCCTTTCTGGAGCTCGCGGAACGGCGCCGCCATGTGCAAGGAAAAAGTCACGCTGTACGGGATGACGCTCGCTGCGGACAGGCCGGTGCTCCTGGCATCGACCGGCTCGGAGTCTGCCCGCGAGGAAGCCCGCGAGATGTTCATCCTCCACGGGCTGGTCGAAGGCGACTGGCGAACGCACCACGCGTTTCTCAAGGACAACGAGCGGGCCCTCGAAGAGGCGCAAGAGCTTGAAGAGAAAATGCGCCGCCGCGGCCTCGTCGCCGGACCCGAAGCCCTCGCCGCCTTTTACGACGAGCGCATCCCCGATTTCGTTGTCTCCGGCCGGCACTTCGACTCCTGGTGGAAAAAGGCCAAACGCGACGATCCCCATCTGCTCGACTTCACCCAAGAGCTCCTGGTCGGAGAGGCCGAGGCCGACGAAAGCGACTATCCCGCCGAATGGCGGCAGGGCGAGATCCGCCTGCCGATCGAATACTCCTTTTCCCCCGGCGCCTACGCCGACGGCGTCACCGTCACCATTCCCGTCACGCTTCTGCCGCAGGTGCGCCCCGAAGGGTTCGACTGGCTCGTTCCAGGAATGCGCGAAGACCTCGTGACGGGGACGATCCGAGCGCTGCCCAAACGCGTGCGCCGCCAACTCGTCCCCGCGCCCGACGTCGCACGGCAGATCCTCCCGCTTCTGCCTCACTGGGAGGACGTCGCCCACGGACAGGAGGGCGCGCCAAGCTTCCGCCGGGCCTTCGACGAAGCCGTCTTCCGGCTTCGCGGCTTCTGGATCGACGACGCGGCCTGGGAGGAAGCCCGGCTGCCCGAGCACCTCTCCGTCCTCTTCCGCGTGAAGTCCGAACGCGGCGCCGTGCTCGACGAATCGACGAGCCTCGAAAGGCTCAAGCTGGAACTCGCGCCGCGCACCCGCTCGGCAGTCGAATCCGTGGTCAAAGGAGCCGTCGCGCAGGCTTTGGACGAGGCGCGCTTCCGGCTTGCGGGCGGCGGCGGGGCCGAGGCCGACGCCGGCAGCAGTGCAACCGGCCGCGTCGGCGGACAAACCAGTGCGCGCCCAGCAGAGGGCGCCGCGTTGCCGCTTGGCGAGAGCCTCGAAGGCTGGCCGGAAGCGGCCGGGGGCGTCATTCCGACGTCGGTCGAGACGACTGGCGCCCACGGGATGACGGTGCGCGGCTACCCGGCGCTCGCAGCGGGGGCCGACGGCAAAGTCAGGCTTGACGTCTTGGCCGATCCGGCGCTCCAAGCCCGGGAACATCGCCGCGGGCTCGCAGCTTTGCTGGCGGAGGCGATCGCCCTGCCCGAGGCTCGGATCACGAGCCGCTGGCCGGGGGCTCAAGCGTTGGCGCTCGCGGGGAGCCCGTACCCTGACACGTCCGCCCTGGTCGGGGACATCCAGTTGGCGTCGGCCCGCAATCTCGCCGCGAAGTGGGCGGCTGAGAACGACCTCGACGTCGCCGACGTCCGAACCCGCAGCCAGTGGGACGAGCTGCGGGCCTGGACCAAGCAGCGCCACGAGGACGAGGTTTACCGAATCAGCCTCGACGTCGCCGAGATTTGCGCACGGCGGGCCGAGGTCGACAGGTGGATAGCGGAGAGCCGTTCGCCCGCATTGCTGGCCACCCTCGCCGACGTCAAGGAGCAGATGGCGAACCTCGTTCCGTCGGGTTTCGTCTCCCGCACGCCCGCCGCCAGGCTGCCGCACATCGAGCGCTACCTCCGGGCTGCGTACATCCGCATCCAGAAGGCCGCCACGAATCCCTCCGGGGACGACGCGCTGGCCTGGCAGATTCAAGACGTGAACGACAAGGTCGAAGCCGCTCAGGCCGCCGCCGCTTCACGCGCCTACGATCCAAGCGCCGCGGCGGCCTTGGACGAGGCCCGCTGGATGGTCGAAGAGCTTCGGGTCTCCCTTTTCGCCCAGCAGCTCGGTACGAACGGCAAGGTTTCGGCCAAGCGCATCGCCAAGGTCCTCGCGCGGGCTTGACCTTAACCTATCGGTTCCTCGCATCGGTAGGCGTTCCTCTGGGGGTAACGATCGGCGGGGGTGCGGAGGTACAGTTTCAGCTGCCCGGCGTTCGGGGTCTCCGTTGTACTGAAGTACAGCCACCCTTCGATCGGTTTGCCTGCTTCCAGGGGCTTTATCGACATCAACGAATCTTGAGATTTGTCTTCAATGTTGAACATGAGATCCTTCGACGACTGATCGCCGACGTAGAACCTGTACTCAAAGGGATATGCACGCTTCGAGCCGTTGTAGGTCAGCCGAAGCTTGACGCCGATGTAGTTCCTATCGTCTCTATAGTCTTGGCTGTTCGCAGCCTTTGCCTGTTCCCGGGCGTCGGCTTTGTACTCCAGAACCTGAATGGATGTGTCCTGCAACGCGTAGGCGTCCCCCTGCTTCGTCACCGGTTTTATCTGGTAGCCGATCTGCCCCAGCGGATCGTCGGTGTCCCGCGACGAGGGGCCGGTCGGGTCCGTCGTCGTGTCGTCGTCGGTCGAAGTCGTGTCGTCGTCGGTAGGAGTCGAATCGTCGTCGGTAGGAGTCGAATCGTCTGGGTCAGTGGTGTCCGTGACGCCGGAGGTCGGATTGGCTTCGGGCTTGTCCTTTCCGAAGACGCCGGTCGCCCAGAGCGCTCCGACCACGACGCCGATGACCGCTATGACCGCCACGACGACAATCAAGGGGGAGACTCTCCTCCTCGGCTGCTCGAAGGCGCCTCCGTACATTCCTCCCGGCGGGTATCCGGCGCCCCCCTGCCCGCCGTAGCCCATGCCGTTCGCCTGGTGTGGATCGCCGAACGGAGGGCCTCCGGCCGGCGGCTGCGAGAACGGGCGGGAAGATCCGGGCGTGACGCTCGGCGCGTAATCGTACTCCCCGGAGGCCTGCCGGCCCGCCGCATCGGGGGCGGAAGCCTGGCTCGGCGCGTTGGGGGCGCCGGGCACATTGTTCGGGGCGCCGGGCATACTGTTCGGGGCGCCGGGCATATTGTTGGAGGCAAAAGCCCCGTCGTAGCCGAGGGGCTGCTGCTGACCAAACGGCGCCTGCTGCTGTCCGAACTGGTTGTAAGGCGCGCCCCCTTGAAGCCCTTGCTCAGAATTCCAAGGTCCGGTCCCAGCGGCGTGTCCATCCTCTCCAGGTTCCTGACGCCCCCCGGATCCGTGCGAAAAATCTGTCATGTCATTCCCATCGTCGTGTCTCGCCTGGGCAGTCGACCCAATGCGCTCTCGCAAATCGACGCCATCATGCTAGCACCGGATCCTACCAGCGTGAAAGGTTCGTCCACAATCCGCGTCCGGGGGTGCATTCCCCTTATCGCCGCACCCAGCGCAGCTGGAAGCGCTTGTCGAAACGGGGCGAGCACTTGGCGCACGAGACCGGGGACCTCGGTCGGCGGAAGCGCTCGACCGTGTGGCCTTCCGGGCACCGTCCGACCCACGGCGCGGGAGGCGTCGGCAGGCCGCGCGCCGTCGCCCGGGGCAAGGCCCCGAGTTCGACGGCCGTCTTTTTCCACACGGGGCCGTGTCCGTGCTCGGGCCCCACGAGCGCGTGGGCGATCTCGTGGAGGACCGTGTCCCGCACCTGATCGACCGTGCACAGCGGAACGATGAGCGAAGACAGAGAGATCGTGCGCTCAGCATATCTCGTCACGCCCGCACGGCGCCGAGCCCGATCGAAATCGAGCCGCCACCCGCGCAGCCCGTGCCCGTCCATCAGCTCTCGCGCCATGGACGCCGCCTTCGCCATTTCCATAAGACCACCTTAACAATGTAAAAGCAATTGTTCAACACGATTTGAATAAAAATAAATTTTAAATAGAGCTTCCAATAACAAGAAACATCTAATTGCATTTAAAAATACAAACGAATGTTTAATTGTGTTAAAGTCCAACTTTCCATTAGCGCCCGCGACGCCGACGTCGTCGACGGCCGAGCGCTGCCAATCCTACTCCCAACACGCCGAAGGCACCCCTCAAAAGCGGAACCGACGTGCGTCGGAGAGGGAAGGCGCAGGCCGTCCGACCCGTCAGAGCGCCGATGGCCAACCGAATCACCTGAGCGTCACAGGCTCGCTGACTTCGTAGAAAACCATCCCCGAGCTGTCTGACGTTCCGAAGAAGAATTTGGCCTCCTGCAGGTGTTTGCTCACTTTGAAGCGCAGCTTGACGGTGGTTTCCTCGCCTCCCTTGAGCGTTATGCCCTCGTCTAGGCCCGCGTCGCCCTTCGACGAGCTGACCAGGCCGCGCTCGGAATCGACGAGGACGAAATCGACGTCGTAGAAGGGAACGTCGCCCGAGCCCGAGTTTTTGACCTTGAGCGACGCCTCGACGAAGTACTCCGCCTCGTTTTCCGAGGGCGCCGTCTCGCCCTTGCGTCGATCGACTTTTCCAACAACGACGCGGGAGAACGACTGGGCCTCGACTTCGAGGGCGCCGCCCGTCCAGCCCTTGCCGCCGGAGAGGGCCGCCTCGATTTTCGAAGACGTCGCCTTGGCCAGGATCCGCGAGGCGCTCTTCCCCTTGAGTCCGGCGACTTCGACGGTCGCAGCGTCCGTTGGGATTCCGCCGCTCCCCGCGGCGCTGACCGAAGGAGCGCCGCCGACCGAGCGGGTCTCGGACGCGCCAGCCGGCGTCGAACCGTCCGCAGCCTCATCGCCGCGGTCGGACATCAGCCAGCCCAGCATCACAACCGCTCCAAAAGCGAACGCGATCGCCACCGCCATCGCCTGCCTGCGGTTCGCAGGGGGCTTCTCCCGTCCGCCCGAATCGCGGAAGGACTCGCTGAGCTCGGACTCACCTTCGACGGAAGAACGCGGTAGCGGCATCGTTTTCCTTTGCAGTTCGCATATGGGCGGCAGGCAACCGGCAATTTCCATTACGCTACGGCAGTCCCGCGGGAAAGTACATGGGCAATGTTCCCCGCCGGCGAGGAACGCGAACGGCCCAGAACGCTGCGAACCTCATCGCTTCGCGCGTTCGCCCCCTCGCCGCACGGATTCATCGAACCATCCGGTTATCGTCGTCGGATGCGTGACGGCCGTTCCGACCACCGCCGCCCACGCGCCCGCTGCCATCACGGCCTCGGCGTGTTCGGGGGTGTGGATTCGGCCCTCGCATATGACCGGGAGTTCTGGGAACTCGGCGACCATGAGCTCGAGCAGTTCGACGTCGGGCCCGTCCGTGCGAGGGCGCTCGCCCGTGTAGCCCGCGAGCGTCGTCGACAGGATCGCGCATCCCGCGGCGGCGGCCCGCCTTGCGTCGTCGATGGAGCCGCAGTCCGCCATGACGAGGACGCCCTCGGATTTCAACGCCCCGACGGTTTCGGCGAAGGTCAGGCCGTCGGGCCGGGGGCGTCCCGTCGCATCGACGGCGACGACGTCGGCCCCGGCGTTCGAACACGCTCTGGCGTGGCGCAGCGTGGGCGTGATGTAGACGCCCTCGCGGCCCTCCTTCCACAAGCCGATGACGGGCACTTCGACTCGGCCCTTGACGGCGGCGATGTCCGCCAGGCCCTGGCACCGGATCGCGGCGGCCCCTCCGCGTTCGGCGGCGAGCGCAATCTGCGCCATCGTCTCCGGGCAGCGCATGGGCTCGCCGGGATAGGCTTGGCATGAAACGACGAGGCGGCCTCGGAGCGAGGCGATCAACGGGTGCATTCTTCCTCCTGAAACTCAGCGGCGTAGGCGAGCGCGCCCAGCAGGGGGGCGTCCCCGCCAAGCGTTCCCGGCACGAGCGGGACGCCGCGCACGGGATCCATGGCCTGCCGGCGATACCCGGCCCGCAGCGGCGCCCACCAGTATTCGCCGACCCCGCTCAGGGAGCCGGACAGCACGATCGCCTCCGGGTCGAGGCAGTTGGCGAGCGACCCGAGAACCTCTCCGAGGGCGGCGCCGGCGTCGGAGAAGGCCCTTCGCGCTTCGGCGTCGCCCCGGTCCGCGAGGCGGCGAAGCTCTGCGCCGTCGTTCACGTCCGGGGATCCGCCGCGGGAACGATAGAGGCGGACGACGCCGGTTCCGGAGGCGACGGGCTCAATGTGGCCGTCGCGCCCGCACGAGCATGCGAAGCCCTCGCCGAGCCGGTGGCCGACGTGCCCGACGTGCCCGGCGAAATCCCGCGGGCCGAACAGGACTTTTCCCTCGGCGACGATCGCCCCGCCGATTCCCGTTCCGACCGCCGCCACCAGCGCGTTGCGCAGGCCTGCGCCGGCCCCGAACCGCATCTCCCCGAGCGCGTGGGCGTGGACGTCGTTGAGCACAAACGCGGGAACTCCGAGGCCTTCAGCGAGGGCCGGGCCGAGAGCCGTCCCCACCCAGCCGGGCATGAGGTCGGTGGCGGAGGCAACCGTGCCCGTCGCACGGTCGATGACTCCGGCGCTGGCCGCTGCGACGCCGGCCAGCGGGCCGCCCGCCTTCCGGGCGACCTCGCGGGCCAGCTCGAGCGCCGTCTCCACAACCGCCGCGCCCCCGCGGTGCGGCCGGGTGGGTCGGGTCGCCCGATGGCGGACGGAAGGCTGACCTGGAGTGCAGACTCCCGCCGCTATCTTCGTGCCTCCGATGTCGAGGACGAGGCGCCGTCCCTCAGCCGAAGGCCCCGCCTCCCCCTCGGTCGAAGGCACCGCCGCACCGCTCATCGCGCGAGCATCCCCGCGGCGACGAGCACGTTCCGGACGGCTTCGACGTTCCCGCCCTCGAGTGCGCGCACGGGGCGCGGCATCTGGTTGGTCTCGAACACGCCCAAAAGCTGAAGCGCCGTCTTGAACGCCCCGACGCCGGCGCCGAAGCCCACGGCGCCCTCCGTCACCGAGGTGATCGTCATGAGCAGCGCCAGCCTGTCCTGGATTTGGACGACGGCCTCCCAGTCGCCTTCGCGGTAGGCCTTGTACTGCTGGACGTACCCGCACGGATCAACGTTGCCCAGTCCGGGGACGACGCCGTCGGCCCCGGAGAGGAAGGCGCCGTCGACGACGACCTCGTGGCCCGTGAACAGCTTGAGCGGGCTGCCTGCCGCCCGGTTCTTCTGGACGAGGAAGCGGAAGTTGACGTCGTCGCCCGAGGAATCCTTGACCCCCGCGAGAACCCCCTCGCTTCCGAGCCTGACGAGCATGTCCGCGTCCAGCTTCTTGTGGACGCACACCGGCAGGTCGTAGGCGAACAGCGGAAGGTCGACCTCCTCGCGAATGGCGCGGAAATTGGCTTCGATCTCGTCGGGGCCGCCGAGCGCGTAGAAGGGGGCGGTCGCGACGACGGCGTCGGCCCCGAGCTCGCGCGCGGCGCGGGCGTGCTCGACCATCCTCTCCGTCTGAGCGTCGATGACGCCCACGAGCACCGGAACCCGGCCCGCGGCGGCCTCAATGCCCGTCTTGACGATCTCCCTGCGGCGCGAGTCGGTGCAAAACACGACCTCGCTCGACGATCCGAGAAGGAAAAGGCCGTGCACTCCGCGGTCGATCATTCGATCGATCGACCGTTTCAAGCTCGCGCGGTCGAGTTCGCGATCGGCGGTGAGCGGCGTGACGACGGGCGGGATCACTCCGCTGAAATCGGCGTGGGCTGCCATGTGCTCTCTTCCTTTGCTGTATTGCGCGATTCTTCATCAGCGGATGCGAGGTCGTCTGGAATGCTCGGGTGCAGAAGCGAAGGCGCCGCACTCAGGAGCTTGCGTGTGTAGGGATCCTGCGGGTCGGCCAGCAGCGTCGCCGCCGGCCCTTCCTCGACGATCTGGCCGCCGTTCATCACAACGATTCTGTCGGAGACGTAACGCACAGTCTGGATGTCGTGGCTGATGAACACCATCGCCAGCCCGAGCTCGTCCTTCAGGTCGGTCAGGAGGTTGAGGATTTGCGCGCGGACCGAGACGTCGAGGGCCGACGTCGGCTCGTCGGCGATGATCGCCGCGGGTTTGATCGCGAGCGCGCGTGCGATGGCGACCCTCTGGCGCTGACCGCCGGAAAGCTGGCCGGGGAGGGCGTCGAGGGCCGACGTCGGCAGGCCCACCAGCGAGATGAGCTCGCGCACCCGCGCCTCGCGCTCCTGCTTCGTCCCGACCTTGTGCACGTGAAGGGGGTCGGCCAGCTGGTCGCGGACGGCCATCCTCGCGTTGAGGGCGGTGGCCGGGTCCTGGAAGATGACCGATATGACCCGCCCGATGGCGCGCCTGTCCTCGACCGTTCGCTTGGTGACCTCGCGGCCCTGGAAATAGACGCGGCCGGCGGTGGGCTTTTGCAGCCCGCACATGACGTTGGCCGTGGTCGATTTGCCGCAGCCCGATTCGCCGACGATGCCGATTGTCTCGCCCGGCATGAGCTTGAGGCTCACCCCGCGCACGGCCCTGATGGACTTTCCTGCGGTCCGCGTTCTAAACGTCACGTGGACGTCGTCGAGCTCGATGATCGGACCGGATCCGTCGCCGCGCCCGCGGGGCGCCTCTGCCGAGCCGCTCTCAACGGGACGTGCGACGTCTGCGGGAGCGGAGCCGGCGACCGGGCCCCCGGCCGTCCTCGCCAGAAGGGTTTCGGCGCTCATTTTTCCTCCTCCGTTTTGAGTGTGGGGCGCCCGTCTTCGGGCGCGGCGCCCTCGTCGCGCACAAGGCCGGCGCCGTTTGCAGAGGCGACGTCGCGCACAGGGCTCCCGCCGTGTGCGAGGCCCTCCGCCTGCGGAAGGCTCTCGCGCGGCGCGGATGCGGGGCTTCGGCTGGCATCCGGCGCGCGATCCGGGCTGGCCGCACGATCCGGGCTGGCCGTCCGTCCCGCGCTGGGAGCCGAAAGGGTCGCGACGGCGGCCGAAGGGGTCGCGATCGCAGCGGACCCGGTCGCGCCCGCGGCTCTGCCGGGCGCCGGGGCGGCCGCTGCCGCGATCGCCGCGTACCCTTCGGGATGGTCGGCGTAGAAGTGCCAGCTGCCTTCGACTCGGCGCATGACGGGCCGGACGTCGCCGCCCACGTCGGGGTGGCTCGAGCGCGGGGCGAAGCGGTCGCCGGAGGGGAAGTCCTTCGGGGACGGGACCGTGCCCGGAACCTGGTGGAGCCGCCCGAAGGCCGCCTCGATCGAGAGGACCGAGCCGAGAAGCCCGCGGGTGTATTCGTGGCGAGGGTCGGTCATCAGCTCGACGGTCGAGGCCTGCTCAACCACCTGGCCGGCGTACATCACCGTGATGGAGTGGGCCACCTCGGCCACGAGGGCGAGGTCGTGGGAGACGAACACCATCGCAAAGCCGAGTTCGTCGCGCAGCTTGTTGAGCAGTTCGATGACCTGCTTTTGCACGGTGACGTCGAGGGCGGTGGTCGGCTCGTCGGCGATGACGAGCTTGGGGTCGCGGGTCAGCGCCATGGCGATGAGGACGCGCTGGCGCTGGCCTCCCGAGAGCTCGTGCGGATAGGAGTTGAGGGTTCGGTGGGGGTCGAGCCCGACGAGCTCCAGCAGATCCTCCATCGACCGCGTTCCCCCGCGTTTGGTCAGCTGTTTCATCTGGGATTTGATGAGCATCGACGGGTTAAGGGAGGACAGCGCGTCCTGGTAGACCATCGCGAGCTCGTGCCCGCGCAGCGCGTTGCGCTCGGAGGGCGAGAGCTCCAGGAGGTTCTTGCCGTCGTAGAGGATCTCGCCGGAGATTTCGGCCCGGGGATCGAGCAGGCCCATGATTGCAAGGGACGTGATGGACTTGCCGCAGCCCGATTCGCCCACGAGGCCCATCGTTTCGCCCGGCCGCACCGAGAAGCTGACGTGGTCCACCACGTTGACGTCGCCGTGGCGCGGGAACTTGATGCACAGATCCTTGACCTGAAGAAGCGGCGGCTCCTCGGAAACGGGAATGTGGCGGTCTTTCCTCAGGGTCTCCATTTCCTTGAGGGCGTCGAGCCGGTTGCTCAGCGCCTCGGCTTGGAGCCTGTGCGCGGCCACGGGGTCCACGAGCATCTTGTCGGCTTCGCGTTCGGCGTCGGAGGAGGTCTCGGGAACGTCGACCGGGCCCTTCGGCGCCGCGACTATGGCGTCGGTCATTCCCTCCGAGAGCACGTTGAGGCACAGGACCGTGAGCATGATGGCCAAGCCCGGGAAGAGGGCGGCCCACCAGTAGTTGTAGATGACGCCGGCCCGGGCGTTTGCCAAGAGATTGCCCCACGTCGGCGTCGGCTCCTGGATGCCGGCCTGGATGAAGGAGAGCGAGGCCTCGAAGACGATGGCGTCCGCCACGAGGACGGTTGCGAAGACCATGATCGGGGCGACGCTGTTGCGCGCCACGTGCTTGACGAGGATCCAGGGGGCGCGGGCGCCGGAGACGACCACGGCGTTGACGTAGTCCTCGCCGTATTCGGCTATGACGTTCGCCCGGACCACGCGGGTGATCTGCGGGATGTAAAGGAATCCGATGGCGAGGATGATGACCGGGAGGGTCGTGCCGAACACGGAGATGAACACGGCGGCGAGCGCGATGCCCGGGAAGGACATGACGATGTCCATGATCCGCATGATCACTTCGGAGATCCACTTGCGGGAAACGGCTGCCACCGAGCCGATCACGGCGCCGCACAGCAGCGCGAAGGCAGTGGCGGCCAATCCGATGACGAGCGAGTACCGGGCGCCGTAGAGCATGCGCGAAAGGATGTCGCGGCCGCTTCCGTCCGTTCCGAAAAGGAACGTCAGGTGCTCCTTGGCGGCGCCGACCCACACCTCGTGCGTGCCAGGCTCGAGGTTCTTGCCGAATGTCGCGTACGGATCGTGCGGAGCGGCGATCGGCGCGAGAACGGCGAGAAGCGCCATGAATCCGAGGAAGACAAGGGAGATCTTCGCTCCGGCGTTCATCGCCTTCCAGCGGCGGAGGCGAACGCGCCCCTCCATTTTATCGGTGAGCTTGCGGCGCATCTCAGACCTCCCTGATTCGCGGGTTGACGAGGACGTAGAGCATGTCGACCAGGATGTTGATGACGATGAACGACAGGGCCACAATGAGGGTCACTCCCTGCACGAGGGCCGGGTAGTTCTCTTTGACGCCCTCGAGGATCGCCCGTCCCATGCCGTTGAGATTGAAGATGATCTCGATGATGACCGCGCCTCCCATGAGGTATCCGATGCGCAGGCCCAGAACCGTGATCGGCGTGATGAGGGCGTTGCGCAGGACGTTGCGCGAGACGACGACGCGTTTGGGGATTCCCGCCCCGATGGCCGTGCGGACGTAGTCTTTGTCGAGCTCTTCGACGACGGCTGTGCGGATCACCCTGGTGAGCGACCCCGCCACGGGCAGGCCCAATGCGAACGCCGGCAGCAGCATTCGGTTGAGCCAAGCGCCGGGATCCTCGCTGAAGGGGACGAGCTCGCCCGAAACGTCGAAGATCGGACTGCTGATGGCGAAGGCCAAAATGAGAAGGACGCCCAGCCAGAACGAGGGCGTCGCGATGGCGGCGATGGAGAAGACGCGAATCGCCTTGTCCGGCCACCGATCGCGGTAGAGGGCCGCGACGACGCCGAAGAACACCGAAATGACGACGGCGATCAGCAGGCCGAGGAAGGTCAGCTGCAGCGTCACCGGAAAGGCTTCGGCGACTCTGTCGCTCACGGGGGCGCGATTCGCGCCGTAGCTGCCGAGGTCGCCCTTGGTGAAGAAGTTCCAGAGAAAGGAACCGTAGCGAACGAAGAACGGATCGTTGAGGCCGTGGCTTTCGCGGTATTCCTCCAGCGCCTTCTGTGACGCTCCTTCGCCGAGGGCCGTATAAGCCTCATCGATCTTCGAGAAGGACATGAGGAAGAACACGAGGAACGTCACGCCGAGAACCATGATCGGCAGCGCGACGAGGCGCCGTCCGATGAGTCTCACGAGATTGTTCACGAGGATCTCCTGGTGTTGCGCACCGGCCGGCAAAGCCCGCCTGACGCATGGTGGTTGCGAGCGTCCGGCCGCTGCGGGCCGCACGCGTCATGATGATGTGAGGGTTGGTCTGGTAAAGCGAGGGAAAGGGAAAAGGTGGAATGGGAAAAGGTGAGAAGGCCGGCAGGGGCCAAGAAGACGAGGGGTTTGGCAAACGCCGGGCCTGGCCTGCGGCGGGCGAGCCGGGCGGCGGGCACAGGCAGGGACGCGCCGAGGACAGGGGCGGCGAGCGGCTGCCCGCCGCCCCTGCGGATCACTTGGCTCCGCTTTCGCTGCCGGCTCCGGCGCCGACGAAGTCGATGCCGGTGGTGCTGATCGGCGCGTATGCCGAGACCTTCTTCGGATAGTAGGCGGTCACGACTTTGCGGTGGAACAGGGGGTAGAGGGGAGCTTCCTTGGCCACGATGTCGTAGGCCTCGTTCCACGCCTTCTGCTGCTCGTCGCCCGTCGCGCGGACGGCCTTGTCAAGCGATGCGTGCAGCTTCTTGTATCCCTCGGAATCCTTCCACTGGGTGCGCTTTTGGGTCCAGCTGTTGTCGCCGTACCACCAGTTCATGAGAAGGTCGGGGTCGTTGCCGAAGACCGACGGGTCGCCGGGGGCCAGAACCACGTCGAAATTCGGATTGTCGACGTCGGTGTGGTCCTTGTACAGGGAACTGGAGGCGAGCGCCTTCAGCTCGACCGTCACGCCCACCGCTTTGAGGTCCTCGACGATCTGCGGCGAAAGCTTGGTGATCCACGTGTGGTCGGTGGTCAAGAGCGTCAGGTGCAGGTTCTGGACTCCGGCCTCCTTGAGAAGCTTCTTGGCCTTCTCCGGGTCGTACTTGTAGACCGTCGAAGCCTTGTGGTAATTCGGGTGGGTTTCGGGGAGGAAGGACGACGCCGCCGTCGCCGTGCCGGACGTGCCGAGGTCGATAAGCTTCTCGGTGTTGACGGCGTAGAAGAATGCCTGCCGGACCTTCGGGTTGTCGAAGGGCGCCTTCTTCGTGTTGAACATGAGGAAGGGAAGGTTGAAGCCCTGGACCTCGGTGATCTGGGCCCCGGCGGACTTCAGGAGGTCGGCGGACTCGGCGGGCACCGACTCCATGGCGGAGACGGTCTTCTGCTGCATGGCGGTCACCCGGGCGGTGTCGTCCTTGAGGATCTTCCACTCCATGTGCTTGGCCTTGGCGGGCTTGGAGCCGTTGTAATTCGGGTTGGGGGCGAAGGCGATGTGCGTCGAATCGATCGCCTCGTACGTCCACGGGCCAGTGCCGATCGGCTTGGAGGTCAGGGCCTCGTCGGAGGCCGCCGCCGGAACGATTTTGACGAGAGAAAGGCGTGCCTTGACCAGCGAGAAGGGGTAGTTGAGGTTGATTGAGACGGTCGTGTCGTCCTTCTTCTGCACGTCCTTGATGAAGGAAAGCATCGGCAGATAGATGTTGCCTTCCTTCATCGAGCGCTGGAAGGAGGCCACGACGTCGTCGGCCGTGACGGGCTTTCCGTCGGAGAACTTGGCTCCGTCGCGGAGCTTGACCTCGTACTGGGTGTCGCTGACCTTGACCGGGTCGTCCGTGGCGGCGAGGGCCTTGTACGGCTTGTACGTGTGCATGTCGAGCTCATAGAGGCCTTCGACGACGTGCCAGTTCGCGCCTTGCGCCAACGCCGAGGACGTCGACGACGGGTGGTAGTTGTTCGTCTCGTAGGCGACTGCGGCTTTGATGTCGCCGCCCGTCAAGAGCTTGTCGGTGGGCGAGGGAGCGGCCGTCGGAGCCGGAGACTTCGACGTCGAGGAGGCGCCTCCACTGCCTCCACAGGCGCTCAGCGCGAGCGTGCACGCGGCCGCCACGGCCAGTGCCCTCGCGCCAAACCTCTTGCGATTCATGGGTATTCCTCTCCATTGAGTGTAGTGAGCGGTGCGCCCCCTAGGGGTATCGCGTATACTCAGCATATGATGTCTGACAAATTCTTGCAACAGATCATCGCCGAGTCGTCTGACATATTCCAGGATCCGCGGGGCGAATCCTCCGCAGCCACGCCCTTCGTCAACCGTTCCACTGCAACGATGCAGGCGGTGCGCGCCTACATTCTCTCCCACGACCTCCAGCCAGGCTCCCCGCTGCCCACAGAGGCGGTTCTCTGCGCTGAGCTCGGAGTCTCACGCTCCTCCGTGAGAGAGGCCCTGCGAAAGCTAGAGGCCCTCGACATCGTGCGCGTCCATCAGGGGCGCGGCGCGTTCGTCGCCGACATGTCCCTGCGCCCCCTCGTCGACACGCTCATTCTCCGCTCCTCGCTCACCTCGGGCTCCGGGGCGGATTCCCTGGCCGACGTCGTCGCGCTGCGGAAGTACCTCGACCTGGGGATCTCGGCCGACGTCGTCGCGGCCCTCAAGGGAACGGAAAACCCCGTCCTCCACGCGGCCGTGGCCGCCATGGACGCGAAGGCAGCCGCCGGCGAACGGTATCTCGAAGAGGACGCGACCTTCCATTCGGGGATCCTGGACGCCATAGGGAACTCCGTCGCCAAACAGATGGTCTCTGCGCTGTGGCTCGTGCACATGGCGGTGATCCCCGACCTCGTCGAGCACATCGAGGCCGGGCTGGAAGACACGGCCCGGGCTCACCGCGCGATACTCGACGCTGCCGAGGCCGGAGACCTCAAGGGGTACAGAAAAGCCGTCCGCGCCCACTACCGGCCCCTCGAGCAGATCCTCGCCAGGCGGCGCACAGCCGAGCCGCAGCCCGAGTAGCGCTCGCTTCGGTCGGCGCAGCCCAAGCGAGGCTCGGCCCAAGCATGGGCAGCCCGCGCACACAAGCGCACGAACGAAAGAGCGGCCCCCGCCCCGCCGTCGAGGGCGGCGGGGCGGGCGGCTTCCGGGGCGTCGCGCGAAGGCGGCGCCGCGCGAAATCGAGAGGCGGGCAGGGCATAGACTGGAACCATACCCTTCGATCGAGGAGCCACATGTCTGCACAACATCCCGTCCGGGACGTCCTGAGTTCCGCCGTCATTCCTGCGAGCCGCCCCATCGACAATCTGCGGCGCGCCGGAACCGGCTTGTTCGCCGGCAACTGCATCGGAACGGTTGTGGCCGTCCTCGCCTACGGCGACCGCCTGACAAGCGGCAACGTCCTGTACGCGGGCCTTCTCCTGTTCGGGCTTTCCTTCCTTTTCCTCGCCCCTTGGATCGTGCGCCCGAAAGACGGCCTGGGTTCCCCCGTCGTCGCGCGGACCCTCGCCACCTCCGAGTCCGTGGAGTCAAGGCTCACCAGGCGGGGCCTGAGGGTTCCCGTCGTCGTCCAGCCGGTCGACGGCGCAAAGCCTTTTCGATCGATCGTCACCCTCGGAGGGATGCGCAAGAAGCACGCCAAGGACCCCGAGGTCGGAACCCTTTTGGCGCTACAGCAGGTCGAGCCCGGCAAGGGCGAGCTCGCCGCCGTCGACGAGCCTTCCGCGCGCCAAAAGGAACTCATGGCCCAGCTCAAGAAGCAGCCGCGCAAGCTCAAATCTGACGCGCCAATCCTGCCCATGCGCCGCAGCCCGCTTTCGCCGAAGCCGGGGTGGGCCGGGGGAATGCTCGCATCGACCTGCATGCTCGGCGTGACGGTGGCATTGGGAACGATCTTCACGGTGACCTCTTAGTGGCTCGGGTCCGCGGAGAGAGGCTGACCGCCTTCGCCATGCTCTCCCCCTCCCTCGTGGGCGTGGGGCTTTTCCTCCTCGCGCCGATTTTCTTCGTCCTCGTCGCCTCGCTGACGGACTGGAACCTCATATCGCCCCCGCGCTTCGTGGGCTTGGACAACTATGCGCACATCCTCGGCGACCCCGGATTCCGCCGCTCGATCCTCGTCACCGTGGCTTTCTCCCTCATGGCGATCCCGGCGGCGGTCGCGGCGGGCCTCCTCATCGCCGTCGCCCTCAACCGCAGGCTTCCCGGATCCGGCGTTTTCCAGCTGCTCTACGTTCTGCCGTGGGTCTGCGCGCCCCTCACGCTGGGAATCGTGTGGAAATGGCTTCTCGACCCCTCGAACGGACTCGTCAACGCGCTTTTCGGCAACAGGGTCGAGTGGATGAGCGACGCCTCCCTCGCCCTGCCGACCGTCGCCTTCGTCTACGTGTGGCAAAACGTCGGCTACATCTCGCTGTTCTTCCTCGCCGGCCTGCAGGCGATCCCCCAGTCCGTCGTCGAAGCGGCGAAGCTCGACGGCGCCGGGCCGGTCAGGCTCCTGACGCGCATACGCCTGCCGATGCTGCGCCCCACCACGTTCTTCGTGCTCGTCACGTCTTTCATCTCCTCCTTTCAAGCCTTCGACCTCGTCTACGGGCTGACCGGTGGCAACCCCGGCTATCCGGGCGGGACCACGGACGTCGTCGCCGCGCAGATCTATCGGACGGCCTTCGGCGCCCCCAACCGGATCGGACGCGCGAGCGCCATGGCCGTTGTCCTCCTCGTCTTCGTCGTGGCGGCGACCCTCCTTCAGCAGCGCCATTTCTCGAAACGGACGGTGTACGAACGTGAATGAGAACATGCGGAGCGCCGCCGGGCGCGCACGCGGCGCGCAGACCGCCGTCGAGCCGAAATCGCCGGCCAGGCGGACGCGCAGACCGGCGAGCTGGTGGGCGGCGACGTTGGCGACCTACGCTTTTCTCGCCGCCGGGGCGATTCTGACGGTCGCGCCCTTCGTCTTCTCGGTCTTCACCAGCCTGAAAAGCCCGGAGGAGTTCGCCGGCGGCGACCCGCTTTCGCCGCCGTCCTCCCCGACTGTCGAGAACTACACCTCGCTGTTCGGGGACCGCGCGAACTTCGTGGTTCCGCTGGCGGTGACGCTTCAGGCGGTCGCGGTCTTGACCGTCGGCCAAATGGTCTGCTCCGTGCTAGCCGCCTACGCTTTTGCGCGCCTGAGCTTTCCCGGCAGGGAGTTCATCTTCTGGACCTACGTCGCAACCCTCATGGTTCCGGCGGTGGTCACGATGATCCCGCTGTTCGCCGGGCTCACCCAGGCGGGGATGAAAAACACTTTCGCGGGGCTCGTCGTCCCCTTCCTTCTGGGCTCCCCCTACGCGATCTTCCTCCTTCGGCAGAACTTCCAGGGGGTTCCGAGCGACGTGCTCGACGCCGCCAAGCTCGACGGCGCAGGCCACTGGCGCACGCTCTGGTCGATCATGCTTCCCATGAACCGCCCGATTCTGGCCACGCTCCTGCTCATCACCGTCGTCTCGCAGTGGAACTCCTTCATGTGGCCGTCGATCATCGCCCCGGAACCGACGTGGCACGTGTTCACCGTGGCCACGCAGGCGCTGCAGCAGGAGCATTCCGACGAGTGGACGCTTGTCATGGCCGCTACCGTCCTGGCGCTCGCGCCCCTCATCATCCTTTACGCCGTCTTCCATCGCCAGATTGTCAGGTCCCTGGGGATCTCGGGGCTTCGCTAGACCGCCGGGCGCCCCGCCAAACCGACCGAGCCCCGCCAGGCCAAGGGTGCCGCGCCAAACTGACTGAGCCCCGCCAAACCGACCGAGCCCCGCCAGGCCAAGGGTGCCGCGCCAAACTGACTGAGCCCCGCCAAACTGACTGAGCCCCGCCAAACTGACTGAGCCCCGCCAGGCCGACCGAGCCCCGCCAGGCCGAGGGCGCCGGGCTCGCGCGATTCGCGTCGCAGCCCCGCCGCCCGGAGCCGGCCCGCACACGTCGCGGAACAGCCCAACGGCTCGCAGAGCCAAGCGATCCGCGGAAAACCAGAGGTAGTCCGCAGTGCAAGCCCGAGATGCAATGAACACACGGGCCACCGAAAAGAAACAAACATCGCATACGTACCGGTAATCACTGCGGCTCGCTGGATGGAATACAACAGCTGCCCAATGTGTTCTATAGGATAAAAGATATAAGATCACCGCATTCAACCTCCTCGAACGCCGCATTTTCGAGCGAGTCACGAAAAGGAACACCCATGACGCTCCGTGGACTCTTCACACGCCAAAAGAGGAAGCTCGCCGCGCTGACCGCGGCAGCGACGCTCGCCCTCGCCGCCTGCTCCCCGGCCGATTCCTCCTCGGACTCCTCGGACGGAACGCGGCTGACCTTCCGCGTGTGGGACCAGGAGGCCGCGGCCGCCTACAGGGAGTCCTTCAAGGAGTTCCGCAAAAAGAACCCCGGAATCGACGTCAAAGTCGAGGTGGTTTCCTGGAACCGCTACTGGGACCGCCTGCCGCTCGACATCTCCTCGGGCGACATGGCCGACGTCTACTGGGTCAACTCCTCGAATTACGCGCAATACGCCGACAACGGAAACCTCATGGACGTCGAGGACGCCGTGGGCTCAGACCACGAGGAGTGGCAGAAGTCCGTCGTCGACCTTTACACGCGCAAAGGAAAACTGTGGGGCGTTCCGCAGCTATGGGATTCCATCGCCTTGTATTACAACAGGGACGCGGTCGAGGCCGCGGGCGTCGACGCCTCGAATCTCACGTGGGCGCCGGACGCGGGACAAGGCGACACCCTCCTGGGGGCCGCGCGCAAGCTCACCGTCGACAAGAGCGGCAGGCATCCGGGCGAGGACGGCTTCGACGCAAAGAACGTCGCAACCTACGGGTTCAACGCGCAGGCCGACATGCAGGCCGTCTACCTCCCCTTCCTGGCTGAGGCCGGCGGCACATACCAGGCCTCCGACGGCGCATTCGCCTTCGCCTCGCCTCAGGGCAACAGCGCGTTTTCCTACCTCGTGGCGATGATCAACGCCCACCGCGTGGCGCCGCCCGCCGCAGACACCAACACGAACGGTGATTCCACCCGCGACCTGTTCGTCAAGGGGAAGCTCGCCCTCTTCCAATCGGGCCCGTACAACCTCAAAGAGGTCGCCGACAAGGCCAAGGGTTTCAAGTGGGGCGTCGCCCCCATGGTGGCCGGCCCGAAGGGCCGCATATCCACCGTTCACGGGGTCGCCGCCGTCGGCAACGCGAAAACGAAGCACAAGGCGGCCACCGCAAAGGTCCTCAAGTGGCTGGGCTCAGCCGAAGGCCAGCTGCCTCTTGCCGAACGCGGCGTCTCCTTCCCCGGGGCCGTGGCGGCGCAGTCGGCCTTCGTCGACTATTGGAGAAAGAGGAATGTGGACGTTTCGGCGTTCGTCGAGGCGTCCAGGGGCACGACGACGAAGCCGCCCGTCGGCCCGTCCGTCAACGCGGGGACCAAAGCCTACACTCCCTTGCTGCTCGACACCTTCCTCGGGTCCTATTCAGTCCCCGAGGGCCTGAAGAAGGCTCAAGAGGCAGGCAACAAGGAAATGAAATGAGCGGCGGGCTCGGCCTGCGGCCCCCGTCCGCGCGTCCCCGCCTCAGTCAGGTCAGCCCTTGATGAGCTCGGCAATCAGCCCCTCGGCGCCCGCCTCGACCTGCGCCAGCGTGCGATCGTACTCCTCGGGCCCGCCGCCCCATGGATCGGCCACGTCCCACCGGCCGCTGGAGTAGTAGAACTCGGAGCGGCCCCGGGGCTCTTTCCCGTCGGCGAGCGCGCCGCCCGGGCCGAAGCAGCCGTCGGGCGCGACTCCCGGGCCGTCGCCGTCGAACTCTCGCCACAGGTGAATTCGGGCCGCGTCGACCCCGGCGTCGGCGCACATTCTCCGCAAGGCCCGCGCGTGCCCCGTCGTCATCGCCAAGATAAGCCCCGATTCGGCCAGTTCGCGCCGCGTCGCCCGGTGGGCGCTGCGGACGGGAACGGCGTACCCGGCTTCGCGGAGAACCCTGGCGGCGGGCGGATAGATCGGATTGCCGCGCTCCTCGTCCGAAACCCCGCAACTGGCGACGCCGTAGGCCAGCCCCGCTCCCTCGATCCTGTTGCGCAGCACGACTTCGCCGATCGGCGAGCGGCAGATGTTTCCCGTGCACACGACGAGAATCTGCGGGTTGGCGGCAAGCTGGCGCTGAATCTTCGTAGGCATGGGCCAATGATATCGGCAGCGCCGCGGGCCTCCCGAACTTTGGGCCCTCCGGTTGGCCGCTTTCCCCCTCTCCCGCGGGAGCTTCGTCGGCGCGGACGTGCTCATCGGCGTCTCCTCCCGCTTTCCCCTCTCCCGCGGGAGTTTCGCCTTCGCCGGCCAGCGGCGCGGACCCCGAACCGAAAGACGGCGTCCGTACTCGACTCGATGTTGTCGGCGACGGCCCGTCTCTCAGCGCCAAAGAGTTGCGAAATGCCCCCCTGTTTCCAGGAACATGCTATTCGGCGGGCT
>ERZ773060.27-NODE-27-length-93079-cov-14.9293_pt1 | contig 93079 bp, 76 predicted proteins | sample MGYA00580628_ERZ773060 | MGnify/ENA primary metagenome ERZ773060 (study PRJEB29015, sample SAMEA2738019) | human oral metagenome | biome: human oral; feature: human-associated habitat; material: dental | place: China | collected 2045 ... | reverse complement strand
AGGGCGGCGGCTCCGTCTTCCTGGGGATCATCCTGGGCCTCATGATGTGCTTCGACTTGGGCGGCCCGATCAACAAATCCGCCTACCTCTTCGCCACCGCCGGCCTGGCGGCGGAGACCGCCGCTTCCTACGAGATTATGGCTGCGGTCATGGCCGCTGGCATGGTTCCCCCGCTGGCCCTCGCACTGGCCACCGCGGTTCGCCCGCGCCTCTTCACGAGCGGGGAGCGGGAAAACGGCAGGGCGGCGTGGCTTCTGGGAGCCTCGTTCATCTCCGAGGGAGCGATTCCCTTCGCCGCGGCCGCCCCGCTGCGGATCATCCCCGCGACCATGGCAGGCGGCGCCGTCACCGGCGCGTTGACGATGCTGATGCACGTGGGTTCCCGCGCCCCGCACGGCGGGGTCTTCGTCGCTTTCGCGATCGACGGATTCGCCGGATTCGCCCTGGCGATCCTGGCCGGCATGGCGGTCACGGCGGCCCTCGTCATCCTTTTGAAGAGCCTGAACTATGAGAAGGGCGCCGGCGACAAGAAAATGGGCCTCGGAAAGGAAAAACAGACGGCGGCCGCCTGAACCGACGTCCGCCTTCAACGGTTTGCGGGCACCTCCTTGCCGGCCGCCCGCAAACCGCGCAAACAGATTGAATCAGACGATGCCGTGGGCGATCATGACGTCGGCCACCCTCGTGAAGCCTGCCGCGTTCGCGCCCAGCACGTAGTCTCCGGGCTTGCCGTAGAACTCGGCCGTCTCGACGCAGGCGCCGTGGATCTCTTCCATGATTCCGGCAAGCTTCTTCTCGGCGGTGGCGAAATCCCAACGCGTGCGTCCGGCGTTCTGCTCCATTTCCAGCGCGGAGGTCGCCACGCCGCCGGCGTTGGCCGCCTTTGCGGGGCCGTATAGGATTCCCGCAGTTTGGAATGCCTCGACGGCTTTCGGGGTGGACGGCATGTTCGCCCCCTCGGAGACGGCCACACAGCCGTTCTTCAGCAGCGTGGCCGCGTCCTTGTCGTCAAGCTCGTTCTGGGTGGCGCAGGGAAGGGCGACGTCGACCGGAACGTCCCACACGCTGCCGTCGGCCACGAGCTTGGCGCCCGGGCGGCGGGCGACGTAGTCGGCCACGCGTCCGCGTTCGACTTCCTTGACCTGCTTGAGCAGGTCAAGGTCGATGCCGGCCTCGTCGACCACGTAACCCGAGGAATCCGAGATCGTCACGGCCTTGCCCCCGAGGGCCTGGAGCTTCTCGACGGCGTAGATCGCGACGTTGCCCGAGCCGGAGACGGCGACCGTCTTGCCCTCGAGCGAGTCGCCCTTCGTGCCGAGCATCGACTGGGCGAAGAGGACCGTCCCGTAGCCGGTGGCCTCGGTGCGCGCGAGCGAGCCGCCGAATCCGAGGCCCTTGCCGGTGAGGACGCCGGCGTCGTAGCGGTTGCGAAGCCGCTTGTACTGGCCGAAGAGGTAGCCGATCTCGCGGCCGCCGACGCCGATGTCGCCGGCGGGAACGTCGGTGTTCGGGCCGATGTGCCGGGAAAGCTCGGTCATGAAGGACTGGCAGAACCGCATGACCTCGGCGTCGGACTTGCCGTGCGGATCGAAGTCCGATCCGCCCTTGCCGCCGCCGATCCCCTGGCCGGTCAGGGCGTTCTTGAAGATCTGCTCGAAGCCGAGGAACTTGATGATTCCGATGTTGACCGACGGATGGAAGCGCAGGCCGCCCTTGTAGGGGCCGAGCGCCGAGTTGAACTCAATGCGGAAGCCGCGGTTGACCTGGACGTTTCCGGCGTCGTCGACCCACGGCACGCGGAAGACGATCTGCCGCTCGGGCTCGACCAAGCGCTCCAGAAGCCCGTTCTCGGCGTACTGCGGCTGCTTCTCGATCACCGGCACGAGCGAGTCGAGAACCTCGCGCACGGCCTGGTGGAATTCGAGGTCGCCGCGGTTGCGTGCGACAACCTGCTCGTAGACTTTCTCAACCTGCGCATTCATTGTGGCTCCTATCTGCCGGGCGGCAACGTGAACCGCGTGCCCGCCCCGGGTCGGTTTTACTTCGTCCATAATTATGCGCGGGAGTTTCGTTACCAAGTGAAGAAGTTTCACTATTTGAGCGGGAAAACTACGTGTTTTTGGTCACGGCCCCTTGAAAAACCAGGAAAACAGCCGAAAAAGGGCCAGCCGCCCGCGTAGCCGAAAAGGGCCAGCCGCCCACATGAATGAGCGGCTGGCCCCGGATCCGGCTCGGCCCGCGTCCGATGCGGCGACGTCGGGCCTTACTCCGGCTCCGCTCCGCCTAAGCCGCGGGCCTCGCTTCCGACGCCGCGGCGCACAGCCTCACTTTCGACGCCGCAGCGCGGCCGTCACCGCGAGCAGGCCGACCACGCCCCACGCGGCGAGGAGGACCCACGAGCGCCCGGGAACCGAGAAGTCCTCGGAGGCGATGCCGCCCCGCATGACCTGCGCCATCGGCTCGAAGGGGAGCCACTGATGGGCCGTTTGGAGCCATTGCGGCAGCCTTTCAACGGGGAAGGTGATGGGGGCGAAGATCATCGAGACGAAGATGCACAGCTGACCGACGAGCATCGCGACTTGCGCCTGGAGCAGAACGGCCGCCGTGTACCCGACGGAGGCCGCGATGAGTGAGACCAGCATGGCGCCGGGAACCGCCCACCACGTGATCGACAGGTCGACGTCGAAGCGGAGCGCGCCCACGCCCGCCCCGATCACGAGCCCGGGCAGCACGACAAGGCCCCACACCAAAAGGTCGCCGAGGACGAATGCGAGCCGGCCCAGGGGCAGAGTGAGCATCCAGTCGAAGCTCCCTTCGGTTCGGTACGTCCCAACGGCCTGCGTTGTCAGCGCAAAACCGAGCGTGAGGATGGACAGCGTGGGACCCGCCGTCAGAAGGTACAGGCTTTCCTGACGCCCGACGTCGCCGATGATGTAGCTGTATCCGAACACCACGGTGACGGCGATGAACAGCTGCAAAACGATGATCACCGGGATCATGACTGATTGGCGCCTGAACTGCCATTGCATAAACAGGCCGATCTGGCCTAAAGGCCCCACCGCGCGGTTGGCCGATGCGCCGGGCGCAATGGGCTTGCCCGCTGCGGCTTTCGAGGGCCTTCCCGCGTTCGGACCGCCCGCGGAAATCGCGTTGCCCGCAGCAACGCCGCCTTTTTCGATCATTTTGCCTCCTCCGGTCATGCCGCCTTCTCCTCCGCGTTCGCCGCGCCGTCGGTCGTCAGCGCCACGTACACCTCTTCCAGCGAGACCGGTCCGATCTCGTACCTGGAAATCTCCCCCGCTTCGTGGGCTCTGACGGCCCAGCCGGCGGCGTCGGCCACCTCGCTCTCATGGACCTTGACGCGGATGTGCGTCGGATCGACTTTCTCGACGGGCCAAGCCGAGGGAACAGCCGGTTCGCGCCCGCGCTCGACGTCGATGTCTATGTACACCCCGTCGCCGAATTGGGAGACGACCGAGGCGGGCGTTCCCGAGGCGAGGATCTTTCCGTGGTCGAGGAGCACGAGGCTGTCGACGGCCCGCTCGGCCTCTCGGACGTTGTGCGTGACGAGCAGAACGGCCGCCCCGCGCTCGGCAACCCGGCGAACCTCGTCCCACAGCAGGCGCCTTCGCACGGGATCGACGTCGTTGGTCGGCTCGTCGAGGACGACGAGCGCTCCCGGCTGGGCCACCGCCATGGCAAAGGCGGTCAGGCGGGCGACGCCGCCGGAGACCTTCTCCGCGAGCTTGTCCGCCCACTCCCCCATGTCGAGGACGTCGATCAGTTCGCCGGCCCGGGCGCGCATCGCCCGGCGTCGGCCCCCTCGGATCCTTCCCGTCAGCTCAATCGCCTTGCGCGGGCTGATGCCGGTGATCGGCACGTTCGCCTGCGCCTGGACGCTTACGAGCCGCCTGGCAAGCTCCGGCTCGGCCACGACGTCGACGCCGCCGACGGCGATCGAGCCCGAGTGCGGTCTATACAGCCCGACGACCTGATTGACGAGCGTCGTCTTGCCGGCGCCGTTGTGGCCGAGGACTCCGACCACCTCGCCGGCTTTCACGTCCATCGTGATTCCGTCGTTCGCCCGAACCAGGCGCGAGCCGGAGCCAAAGCGCTTGTGCAGGTCCTGGACGGCGAGAACCTTGTCCATCGCGTTCCCCTTCCTTTCGCTTCATGTCTTGCAAAGCAAATACCGTTCGGTATATGCCAAACAGATTATCACGGAATTGCCCCGACGCAAGCGAGGCGGCGTGGAGGAAAGCTTCAAGCCCCGGCCCGAAAACAGACAAAGTTGAGAAATTTCGCAGTTTTGGCGGCAAACCGGACGCGGGCAAGATTCGATTCCGAGCGGTATGCTTTGGCCGACGAAATTGGACGCCGGTCCAGCCGAGGCGCGACACGATCCTCGTCAAATCTCGCTCCTCACACCAAGGGCTTCTCAGCAAATGAAATCCATGTTTCCGTTCGAAAGCAGCCAATTACATCTATGCCTTAGTGAAGCGTTTATTAACTATTTTTCAACATTCGGGACTTTGGGGAGATCTACAGCTCTGAATGACACGCATATCCGCATAGAATTGCCTTACCACGAATGAAGAAAACCAAGAGCCATAAGAAGGGAACGATGCTTCAAGAGTTTTCGGGTATTGATCGCGCGCAGAGCACACTCGACAGCAAAATGACCGAGGCGCAGGAGAATCTCCTCCGCGCAAAAGATCTCAGGCAGAAAGTAAACAGCTTAGAGGGAAGCGCCGAGAGCGAGGACGGCAGGGTTTTCATAACTGTGAACAATGCCGGCGGACTTGTGGACATCGGGCTCGCCGAGGACGCCGTAGAACTGAAGCCCCAGGATTTGACCGCCCTCATCATGTCTACATTCCGCGAAGCCCGCCGCAAAGTGACGGACAGCTACGCCGATTTGGTCTACGACGAACTCGGCGAAGACTCCGCCGTCGCAAAGGAAGGCGTGCAGCAGATGCGCACGCGCCTCGCGGACGAAGGCAGCACCGACGACGACCGATTCCACAAAGCGATTTCGAATCTATGGAGGCAAAGATGAACGTGAAAGTTGAACCCGCCGTGCTGCGGGCCCACGCGGCGAAAGTCGCCGACATCAGCGACGGCGTGGCCAGCGCGAAGTCGGCCTCGGCGGCCACGGACCTCGGAGGGGGAGCCTTCGGCATCCTGTGCTCGTTCATGGTCCCGCCTCTGTCGGCAGTCAAGACGGTCGCCGACCTCGCTATCGACGCCGCCGCGGGAGCAGTCGAAAAGACGGTGGGCGATCTGAAGGCGGTCGCCGATTCCTACGAAGGCACCGACGCAGTGAACTCGCAGACGATCAATCAGATCACGGCGCTCATGGGAGGCCAGTGATGGCTGCCCAAGCGTCGGTGTCCGGCCCCGCGGAAGTGTCGCCGCTGTCCGGCCTCGGCCTCATCGAGGACGGACAGGATCTCAATGAAGCCATGGAAAGCAACTCCTGGGTCGCCGAATCCCTGGCGGCCTTCGGCACGGCCATGGACGTGCAGCAACTCGTGTCAGATCCGCTCCAAACCCTCATGTCGTGGGGAATCTCGTGGCTTCTCGACCACATGTCGCCGCTCAAGGACTGGCTGAACGAGCTCGCGGGCAACCCGGGAGAAGTCCAAGGCTTCGCGGCCACATGGACGTCCATAGGCGAGTCGCTGCAAACCAACTCCGCCGATCTGGCCGGGGCCGTGGCAGGCGACCTCGAGGGGCAAGAAGGCATGGGAATCGCCGCCTACAGCGCCCTGCAAACCGACATCGCCAAGCACGTCGAACTCGCCGGAACCTGCTCGAACGCAATGTCCACCGCCCTGGGCGTGGCTTCGACGATCGTCCAGGTCGTCCACGACTTGGTTCGCGACGCGATCGCCGACATCGTCGCGGCCATTGCGGCGAAAGCCGTCGAACTGGCCATTTCCTGCGGAACCCTGGCCCCCAAGATTGTCGCGGACATCGCGTCTTTGGCCTTGGAATGGGCGGGCAAACTCCGCAGGTACGTCGACGATCTTCTGTCCTCGGGAAAGAGGCTTTCGAAGCTCTCCGACGACCTGTCGGGCCTGTTCACGCGTCTGAAAGACGCCATGGCGAACATCAAGGGCGGGGCGGTAAGCGACGCCATCAAGCAGAGCGACGACGTTGCCTCTTCGACGAGCCACGCCTTGCCCGGCGGATCGAAGGGCATCGAGGTGCCTCCCAAACCGGATCCGATAAACCCCGGGGGAAGCGTCGAAAGACGATGGCCCTACAACGGAGGCCCGGATGGAAACGGCAGTTACGTCGACTATCATCTCGACTCCAAGGGCAATGTAACGATGACTGAAGGCGTTTTCGATGAAGACAACATTGTCAATGCACGCCGAGACACGACGCCCGGCGACGTCAATCATCACCACCGAGGAGGCCTCAGCAGGCTCGACGCAGACGATCGCTCCGCATTCAGGGACGCCCACGGGCTCAAAGGAACGACCGACGACGCGGGCCACATGGCTAACGTCCAGGTGATGCCGCCCACGCGGGCGCGACTGCTCGACGAACAGTTCCCCTTTGACGACGCCTACGGCGGCAGACACGCGGCGGCGCAAGAGCCTCTCGCCACGATGAGGCAGAACTTGGCGGACCCCAACCATCCGGCGCAGACTTGGAGCGACGCATTCGAAGAGCTTTCTCCGAGAGACCAGAAACTTGTCAAGGATCTGGAAAACCAAGAAAACGGCCTGAACTTCGCCGCTCAGGACAGAAGCCTCAATCGAGGCAGCTTCCGAACGCAGTTCGAGGAGCCGACGCTCGACGCCTCAGGCCCGCGTCAGTTCAGCGTTGAGCAAGTCGGACACAACGCCGGCGGGCGGCCTTCGGGATTCAACGTCTCAAGCAGTACGATCGGCACGAACGGTTCGACATCGACGATCGTGCCTCCGACCTTCTTCCCCAATTGACCATCCTTCATTGAATTCCCTTGGTAAAATGTTGCCTGACGTTGGCGCCTAGCTTAGACATGTCGAATCGACTGATTCGACGCCGCAGTAAAGCGCTTTGCCTTTCACACGGCAACCCAAGAGACAATGCCTGACAGAAACGAGGCGATGCCCCAATGACCGAATCCAATGTCAGCAAACTGCCGCCTTCACAAAAGATAAACGACGAGTACACATTCAAACTGCTGGGAATTCTCAGCAGAGCCGCCCAAGAAACCGCCAAGGGATGGAGCAAACTCGGACTGCTCCTCAATTTTGATCGCAGCTCCAACAACCTTCTTACCTACTCCGAAGTCGTGTGGAGAGACGAACACTATGACAGCTGGATCTCCGAGAAGGAGCAGGGAGAGCTGATCACAGCAGCTCTGTACTGGCTTAAAGCGCTGATGGAAGCGGGCTTCGACCACTGGACCGCCATGTTCCTGGGGCTTGACTCCAACAGGCGTTTTGTCTGGATACCCAGTTACGACGCCGACTACGGCCCCTGGAAGATCGATTTCGACGGCGACAACTGGCCTGCGGTCGAAGAAGGTCTGAAGAAGCTCTAGGACACTTGGACTCTATGCGGAGGGCGGCTCTCCCGAGACGGGGCCGCCCTCCGCCTCGCTTTGGCATCAATGAAAGGACACGACCCGCGTCTCATCACGAGAAACGGGTCTGCCATGCGGTTTCAGCCGACAGTCGGCTCTGTCCTATACAGGCGCCGACGCCTGCCACAAACTCACCGGCTCGACCCTGTCCACAACCGCCTGCAGAAAAGCAAGTCGGACTCTGCTCGCCTCCGGCAGCCCCGGCGGTCTCGTGCGCGAGCTGCCGGAGGCGAGCGTCCCTTCTGCGAATGCTCTTCCTCAAGATGCGAATGCTCTTTCTCAAGGGAGGAAGGTTCAAAGCCAGCGTCTCCAAGAGCTGCAGTTCGCGGAGTCGGCGGCGGGGTCGGCATCCCGTTTGCGAACGCCTTCCGCCGGCCTTCTCACACCCCGCGGCTGGCCAGAAGCGAGGTCACCCGCGCGGTGCGCTCGGCTGCGGCGTCGGGGCTGTAGCGGCCGAGGGCGACGTCGTCGGTTATCTTCCCGTCCACAAGCACAAGGACTCTGTCCGCCCGCACCGCGACCATCGGGTCGTGCGTGACGAGGACGACCGTCGTGCCCCGAGCGCGGATCTCCCCCATAATGTCGAGCACCTGCGCCGCCGAGGCGGAGTTGAGCGCGCCGGTCGGCTCGTCGCCGATGACGATCTCCGGGTCGTTGATGAGGGCGCGGCAGATGCTCGCCCGCTGGAGCTGGCCGCCCGAGACCTCGGCGACGTCGCTCGATTCGAGCTCCGATATTCCCATGCTCGCCATCAGCCCGCGAGCGCGGGCCACGATCTCTTCGCGGGGTTTGTCCCCGGCCAGGAATCCCGGCAACGCAATGTTGTCGAGCAGGCAGAGCGTGCGCAGGAGGTGCGGGTTTTGGAAGACGAATCCGAGGCGGCGCAGACGCAGCGCCGCAAGGTCCTTCTCCTTCATCCCGGTCAGTTCTTCGCCGTCAGCCTTGACGGTCCCGCCGGTGGGGCGGTCGAGGCCGGAGAGTATGTGAAGGAAGGTCGTCTTTCCTGAGCCCGAGGGGCCCATGATCGCGACAAACGACCCCGCCTCTATCGTCACGTTCAGCCCGTGGAGCACGCGCGAGTCATAGTCCTTCGTTATGTCAATGGCTTCCAAGATCGGCATCGCCGTCTCCTTTCGCAAGTCTTTTGCGTGATTGTTCGTGATCTGTTTTGTCGAGTCGTTCGAATTGGTTGAGTTGCTCGAGCTTGGTGCGCCGTTCGAGCGTGATTGGGCGGTCATTCGGCGTCCTCCATTTCTGCGGTCCGCATGCGGCGCAGGGCCAAGAGAACCGCGCCGGCCACCGTGAGGGCGAGAACGCCGGGAAGGGCGATCCATACGAGCCACGGATTCACCGCGAGGCTCAGGTTCGGAGCGCCGAGCATCCCCAGAACCGCGCCGACGGCCGCCTCGCCGAGCGTGAGCACCGCCAGCGCCCCCACGGCGATTCCCATGACGAGCACGGTGCCGAAGCGAATGAGATACTGGCCGCGCAGGCCGCGCCTGCTCGCGCCGATCGCCAGCTGGGCGGCGATTTGAGGCGTCTCACGTTTGACGACGAGCACGGCGAAGAGCGCCGAGACGAGGAAGGCGAGAGCGGCCGAGACGATCCCCGCGAATACGCACACCGTGCGCATCTGCGAGATGGTGGCGCCCAGCGTTTGCGAGATGTATTCCTGAAGCTGCACGACGGTGACCCCGGGAAGCTTTGCGCGCAGGCCCGCCACGGCCTCGGCGGGATCGGCGCTTTCCTTGAAGTCGGCGTAGATCACCTGCTGGGCAGGCTCGCTCGTGTCGCCCGCGACGGTCTCCATCGGCGTTTTGGCCGTTTTGCCGCCGTTGGTGATGTCCTGATAGACGCCGGTCACCCGCAATTTCCGCGAGTCGGCGCCCTGCCCGGACACAGGGGACGAAGGCCCGTCGCCCTTCCCTCCCCGGGGAACCGTGAGCGTCACGGCGTCTCCGACGTCGGCCCCGGACTCTTTGGCCTGCCCCGAGGAAAGGGCGATCTCGTTCGCGGCGACGGGCGCCTTCCCTCTCAAGTAGCTCACCGGGAACGTCGTGTGGTCGCCGCTTTCGACCAGCGCCACGGTTCCCTTTCTGCCGGCTGCGGCCATGTCGTACCTATGGACGGTCATCTTGACGGCCCGAGAGACGCCGGGGTCGGCCTTGACCCGCGCGAAGGCCTGGTCGAGGCCGCCGGCGCCGCTCTGAGAGGAATCGATCTTCTTCACGTCCATGCGCACGTCGGCGCCGCCGATTCCCAGGTATGTGGAAAAGCCGGGGTTGTCCATCGTGGTGACGACGCACACCGGCATGACCATGACGATCGTGCACACGCTGAGCACGCCGAACAAAAGCGCATAGGCGGGACGGAAGGCCTCGCGCACGCCCATCCACAGGCACACCGGGACGCGCCTGAAGGACGTCAGCTTGAGGCGGTGGCGCTTGGGGCGGATCTTCCCGCTGACGCCGGTGCGCAGCGCCTGAACTGCCGAAAGCTTGTCGATGCGGCGCAGAATCAGACGGCAGAAACCGACCATCAGGAGCCCGAGCGCAATCGCCGCGGCGAGCGGGACGGCGACGTCCCACGCCCCTGCGGCGGGCTCTCCGAGGTAGAGAAGCACGGCCTTGTCGAGGGGCGCCGCCAGCGGGAAGGACAGGAGGCAGCCGACCGCCGTCCCCAGCGCCGTCAACGCGAAGTACTTGATCATGTAAAGGCGCTTGATCCCGCGGGGCGGCGCGCCGACCGCCTTGAGCACGCTGATCTGCGGAAGGTCGTCCTCCATCGCCGCGAGGAACGTGTACCTGAGGATGAGCGATGCGACGACAACCAGCAAAACTGCGACGAGCAGCGCCACGCCCACGATCGGAACCGTCGTCACGCCGTTCATCAGCTTGAGGATGGACGTGTCGATCGTGATTCCCTTGCTCGAAAGCCCGCTCGCCTCGAAATCGGAGATGAAAGACGAGGTCGGGGCCCCGGAGGCCAAACGGAATTCCATGAGGTACTCGGGTTCCAAATGCTTGTCGAATTCGGCGAAGTCGCTGGAATGGACGACGAAGCGCTTGGACGTGACCAACGAGGGATTCATCTGCGGGTCGCGGACGAAATCGACCACCTTGAGCTCGCGGCTCTGCGAGCCGTTTTGGACGCGGACGACGTCGCCGACCTTGGCCATGCCCTCGGCCTTGTAATGGACGGGAAGCGCTATCTCCCCCGGCCCCGGGCGCACCGGCTTTCCATTCTGGCCAAGCAAAAGGTCGAAACGTTCGGGGGCGGTCACGAATGCCGGCTCCAGCACCGAATCGGCCTGGCTCTTGCCCGCGATCGTCAGCTGCCGCACGGGCACGGGCAGGGAGCGCATGAGCTGGTAGTCCTTGACGTCCGAGCGCCCGCCGACCCATTTTGCAACGCCCTTCGCGTCGGGCGTCCCGGCGTACATGTGCACGACATCGGGCGGCGCAGCATCCCTCCACAGGGAGTTGACCGCGGAGCCGGCGCGTATTCCAAGTGCCGCGCTCATGGCGACGAGGGCGACGGCCAGGGACATCAAAACCGTCAGGGCGACAGATTGCGCGACGCTGCGGCGCAGGTCTGCGCGAAGCATGCGGAGCAGCATTAGAAATCCCCCGCATTTCCATTCGATCCGGGTTCTCCGATTCGTCCGGGGCTTCCGGTCAGAACGGGCCCTCCCGTTCGTCCAAGGCCTTTGGTTTCCCCAAGCCTTCCGGTTGACCCGGGGCGTCCGGACGGTTTGAGCGCGGCCTGCGCCGGTGCCGCCGGGCTTTCATTCGGCGAGCCGCCGGCCTTCGATCCGTCCCCCCGCGCGGAGGAATCCTCGGTTCCTCTGACTATGTCCGCACGCTTGGCGTGCACGGCGGCGGCGACGCCGACGAGGGCGATACCCATGGCCGTCACCAGCAGAGCGGTTCCGCGCCCCTGCCCGGTTCCGAACGCCGTTCCGACCGATCCCGCCAGCGGCCCGTCGGCGCGCAGCAGGGGTTCGAAGACCTTGTCAGCCAGCGGACCGGCGAGGACAAAAGCCGCGACGTATCCGAGCTGGGAGACCATGCCGATCGTCCCCCACGCCCGAGCCTGCTGCTCGTTGGGGATGGACGAGCGGATGATCACCTCGGCCCCCGCATTGCACAGGGCGAGCGAGGCGAAAAGGGCGAAGCCGGCAGCTGCGGCCCACCACGCGACGGGGCGAATCGGCAAAAGCGCCATGGCTGCGCCCGCGCCGAGCATGCCCGCGGCAAGCAGGGCCGCCGGCCGCGCGTTTTTCGCCATGCCGACGACCGCGGCGCCAGCGAACATTCCCACGGAGGCGATCGTTTCGACGGTGCCCTCCGTTCTCGTCCCCACGTACGGCAGGAGAATCGGCTTGAGCAGGGTTTGAAGGAAGCCGATGACGAAGACCGCCATCGTCATGAGGCCGAGCACGATGCGCACGTTTCTCCGCGAAGCCACCGCGCGCCAGCCGGCTATGAGCTGGGCTGCGAACCCCTCTTCCTTCGCTCCCCCGCCCATGTTCCCGGCGGCTTTGCGGACGACGAGGCTGCAGACGACCGTGACCAGGCAGGTGCTCGCATCGACAAGGAGCAGCGCCCGAAGCCCGACGGCGGGAAGCAGGAATCCGGCCAGCAACGGCGAGATGAGGTACTTCGACGAGGCGGCGAGCTGGAGCATCCCCGACGCCCGCACATATTCGTCCGGCCCGACGAAGTCGCTGACGCTCGCGCGCAGCGCGGGCTCGGTGAGGGCCGCAAAGCACGAGGAGGCGACGATGCCGAGGCAAATGAGCTTGATGTCGGGATCGTCGGAGGAGACCGCGGCGACGACGACGAGCAGGCCGCCCACGGAGCCGCCGTCGCCGAGGATCATCATGACCCGCCGGTCGAAGCGGTCCGCCAGCACTCCCGCAATCGGCGCGAACAGGACAATCGGGGCGAAAGAGCACAGCTGGACGAGCATCACCGAGGAGGCCGTCCCGTAGGTTTGGAACATGTAGATCGCCAGGGCGAACGCGCTCAAACCCGTGCCGACGGAGTTGACGAACGCCCCCGCGAAAAGAATCGAGAAGCACTTCATCGCTCTCGCCCCCTGCCGCTTTGCCTCTTGCCGCCTTGGCTTTCGCCGCTTTGCATCTCGCCGAGTGCGCTCAGAGCCCCCTCGGGGCAGCCGAGCAGGATTTCCGCCGCGCGCATGACCGCCTCGGCGCGTCGGCCGACCTCCGCCGCGTCGCCGCCGAATATTCCGACGTCGAGCAGGAACCCTCCTGCAGTCAGCAGAACCTCGACGGTTCCGAGGGGGTCGTCGGTGGCGAAGACCCCCTCCTCCACGCCCTCGGAGACGACGTCGGCGAGGATCGGGGTCAGCCCCTTGACCATCTCCACAATCGACAGGAGATGGAACTCAGAATTGGCCTGGGTGTGGAATTCCTCGATGAGCTCGGCGGACTGGCCCTCCACCCGAGCCGAAGTCGCAACGGCGCCGAGCTTCTCAAGGACGGACAGATCGTTTGCGGCTATCGCCCTCGCGCGTTCGACCGCCTGGCCGACCGTGCGCCTGACCAAGCCCCTGAGCACCTCCTCCTTGCCGGAAAAATGATGGTAAAGGGTTCCTTTGGCGATGCCGACCGCCTTCAAGATGTCCTCGATCGTCGTCGCCTGATACCCCTTCGTGACGAACAGGGTCTGCGCGGCGTCGAGGATCTCGTCTTTGCGCTGCGCAGCGGGCTTGCTTACCCGAACCATGTCTATTCCTCGCTTTCTGTGCGAACTTTCTCGCTTCGATCGAACCGACCGACCGTCGGTCTAATCATAAGTCCATGGAGATTCCTTATGTCAAGCGCTCGCATGGAGAATTCACGCAAAAGCCCGCATGGGACGTCACACGGTTTGCCCAAAGGCCGGCCCCGCCGTTGCGGTACTGTGGTTCCATGGCCACGGAGAAGGACAATTCGGACAGCGAGCACGACCTCGCCTCGGCGACGAGGGCGCTCACCGCCGCCCTGAGCAATCTCACCCGCGCGGTGACGAAGGAGACGGGCAAGAACCTCTCGGGCACGCTGCGCAAGACGTCCGAGCAGCTCTCCTCGGCCGCGGCGAAGATCGAGTCGACTGCAGAAGGCATCCGCGACCGCGGCAAGCGGGGCCGGACCAAGGCCGAACGCACCCGCATGGAGATCATCGAGGCGGCGCGGCGCGTCTTCGCCAGGAAGGGATACGAAGGCGCCGCCGTGGCGGACATAGCCGCCGAAGCCGGATTCACAAAGGGCGCCCTCTACGCCAACTTCCCTTCGAAGGAGGCGCTTTTCCTCACGGTTCTGCGCGATCTTGAAAGGCAGCAGGACGAGCTCATCGATGAGTATCGGCAGGCCAACCGGATGCCCGACTTCCTTTGCGCCGGCGACTATTCCGAGACGGAGAGGGAGATCCTCCTCTTCAACATGGAGTCGTGGATCTACGCCGTCCGCCACCCCGAGGCCCGCGAGGAGCTGGGGGCGATGCTGTCCAAGTCAAAGGACGGGGTGGCCGAGCTCATCGCCCGCAGCAAGGGCAGAAGCCAGGCCACGGAGGAGGACGCCGACGCCGCCTACGCGGCCCTCTCCATCAACGTGCTTTCGAGCGTAGTGGGCACGATGCTCGGCTCCGACGAGGTGCGCGCCACCGCCGCCAGACTGTTTTCGCAGATACTCGGAAACGCGGGCGAGGCGCCCCGCGAGGGAGACGGCTCGGCTGCCGACGTCGGCAAACCGCGCAACGGCGCCGAAGGGCCGACGGAGGAAGCATAGCCGAAGGGCCTGCGGACGAAGCATAGCCGAAGGGCCGGCGGACGAAGCGTAACTGAGACGCCGCCTCCACAGCAGCCAAAACACGGCCCGCCCGGCCCGCCTCAGGGCGCGCTGCAGCGCGCCGCACAATTCGCGCCCCGCCGCTCCGCCGCGCGAATCACACCCGCCAGTCGCCCAGCGCGCCTTCGAGGGCGCCGAGCGCGGCGTCGATCAGGGCGTAGCGGTCCGCCTCCGGGCAGCCGTCGCGCACCCAGGCCAGGCAGGCGCCGTCGAGGAAGCCGAAATACCCGGAAACCGCGTAGGCATGCCTCTTCCAGCCGGAGACGCCCAGCATCTGCGACAGGGCCTCGACGTAGGATTCACGCGCTCGCGCGCGAACTTCGATCGCCTCGGGCGGCTCGCGCCCGCCCAGGAGCGGGGCGGCCCATGCCTCGGGATGGGTGCGGATGTGTTCGAGGTAGACCTCCAAACCGGCGCGGACCCTGTCCCGCACGCTGACCGACGGGCCGAGCAGCTCGACCGCCTCCCTCTGAGCGCGGCCGAGCCTCTCGATCGCCTCGCCGACGACGACGGCGTACAGCCCCGCCTTCGAGCCGAAATAGTGGAAGATCAACCCCTCGGAGGCCTCACAGCCCTCGGCGAGCGCCGCCGTCGTCACTTCCGAGTAGGGCGCGGCGGCGAAGGCCCGGCTTGCCGCGGCGAGCATCGCCTTCCGGCGTTCCTGCGTGGACATCCGGCGGCGTCGGGGAGACTGTGCTTGCGTCACACGTCCATCGTATCGCCGTCGACGGGCACGACGACGACCTCCGCGCCCCCGGCCCGCAGCATGTCGACGTGTTCGCCCTTCGTCCGGCCGTCGACGAGAATCGTGTCGAACGCCCTCAAAGGAGCCGTTTTCTGCCAGGCCCGCCGCTCGAACTTCGTGCTGTCGACCAGGAGGACGCGGCGCGAGGACTGCCTGAGCATCGCGCGTTTGAGCTCTACGACGACGTCGACCGGGTTGTACACGCCGTCGCCCCACACGGCGGCGTCGGACATGACGCACAGGTCGGCGCGAACGCCCTCGACGAACGAGGTGGCCAAGCTCCCGTAGAACGCGTCCGCCCACGGAAGGTAGCGCCCTCCGATCAGGACGAGCTCAGCCGTCTTCGACTCGGCGAGCGCCCGGCCCACGACCATCGAATTCGTGACGACGGTCAGCGGGTAGACCGACTCCAACTCGGCGACCATGGGAAGGGCCGTGGACGAATCGTCGATCATGAGGACGTCCCCGGGCGAGACGAGGCTCGCCGCCGCCCGGCTCAGGGCCGCTTTTTCACGCGGCGACTTCGTTCTGCGAATCCCCGGGGGAAGTTCGGCCGTGGAGGAGGCCCTGGGCCGCAGAACCCCCTTCGACCGCTCGATCAGGCCCGCCCCTTCGAGGATCTGAACGTCGCGATAGACCGTCACGACGGAGACCCCCAAGTTCTCCGCGACCTCCTCGATTCGCACCTCTTCGCCGGCGAGGACCTCGTCGACGATGAGCGAGCGGCGCCTGTCAGGGGCCACCCTCCCGCGCGGAGCCCCTTCGCCCGAACGGTTCCCGGAACGGCTTTCGGCTTGCCTCTCAGAACGGCTTTCGGCTTGCCTCCCGGAACGGCTTTCGGCTTCCACGTCCGCCTAGCACCTCGCTTTGCCTGTCTGATGCGCGCCTCGTCGGCTCGATGAAAACTTTTCATATTCTACGCAATTTTCAAAAAGAATTCTCAGAAACGTTGACAGACTCATCGTTCGCCGATACGTTGTAGACGTCACGCATAGGCTTCGGTCATTCGCGCTCCAAGGAGGGATGCGCGAAAAAGCCGGAGCCGCACAATTCACAGCTTCGGCGCCCGCCGCGGAAACGACGTCGGCAGGCGCCGCCACACAGTTCTCAACGAGGAGAAGCCAATGAACGACGTCGTCATCGGTGTCGACGGCGGAACCACGGCCGTCAAGGCCGTCGCCTTCGACCTGAACGGGCAGATCAAAGCCTCCCATCACGAATCCGTCCCCGTTCGCTACGGCGCCAACGGCGAAAGCGAACAGGACATGGCGCTGCTGTGGGAGGCGGTCGCCTCCTGCCTGCGCAGCGTCGCCGAGCAGGTGCGGGGATCGCGGATCGTCGGCATCGGGCTGACCGGGCAAGGCGACGGCGCCTGGCTCGTCGACGCCGACGGCGAGCCCGTGCGCCCCGCAGCCAATTGGATGGACGGCCGGGCTGCCGACCGGGTCGACGACTGGAACTTCGACGGCCGCGGCCGCGCGGTGCTCGACGTCACCGGCACAACCGTTTTCGGCGGGCTTTTCCCGGTTCTCTACGAGGAGCTTGCCGCCGCGGAGCCGGAGGCCGTCGCCCGGGCGACGAGCCATCTCAACTGCAAAGACTGGATACGTTTCAAGCTCACCGGCGTTCGCGCCACGGATTTCACCGAAGCGTCCCGAACCTTCCTCGACGTCGCCACGACCTCGGGGTACAACGAACCGCTGGCAGAAAAACTCGGTCTGAGCGAGGCGCTCAAACTCCTTCCGGAGATCCGGCGCCCGGCGGGCGAAGCGTCGCCCGTCACGGAAGAGGCCGCCGAGGCCACCGGGATTCCGGCGGGAACGCCCGTCGGGGTGGGGATGATCGACGTCGCCGTGACCGGAATGGGCCTGGGAAGGATCGCCGACGGCGACTCCTGGCTCATCCTCGGAACCACCGGCTTCGTCGGCACGCTCCTCCCGAGCGTCGCCGAGCGCAGATCCGAACTCTCGATGGTCCTGGCGACGGGCGAGGGAACCCAGGTCCTCGAATTCATGGCGCCTATGACCGGCACCCCCAACCTCGACTGGATCCGCTCGACCCTCGGCCTCGAATCGCAGTCGTGGAGCGAAATCGAGAAAATGGCCAGAGAGGCCGGGCCCGGCTCGCACGGGGTCGTCTACCTCCCCTATGCCTCGCCCGGCGGCGAGCGGGCGCCTTTCCTCGACACGAACGCATCCGCGTCATGGCAGGGAATGAGCCTGACGAGCACCCGCGCCGACATCCTGCGCGCCGTCTACGAAGGCGTGGTCTTCTCCCTCGCCGAATGCCTCAACGCGCTGCGCATCACGGGCCCCATCGTCGTCTCGGGAGGCGGATTCCGCTCCGACCTCCTGTGCGAGATCCTCGCGGACGTCACCGCGCAGCGAGTCCTGCGGCAGGACGCGCCCGAAGCGGGCGCCCGCGGGGCGGCCGTCCTTGCCCTCGTCTCAGCCGGAGCGTTCCCGGACGTGTTCTCGGCTTCCTCGGCTCTTGGCGCGACCCTCGAAACCTTCGACCCGAATCCGGACAACATCCACATCTACTCGGAGGCGCGAGTGGCATTTTACGACGCCCGCGAGGGGGCCCGGCGCTGCTGGCGCACGCTCCGAAAGCTCCGCTCGTCCGCGGGAAAGGCGGGGTCAGAGAACGCCGAGGCGGAAGAGACCGGGGCAGAGAACGTCGAGCCGGACGAGACCGGGGCAGAGAACGTCGAGCCGGGAAAGGCTGAATCGTGAAAGTCCTCCTCGCCTCCGACGGCTTCGTGACCGACGCCGTCCTGCGCACCGCCCTCGCCCGCGCGCTTCCCGGCGTCGAAACGGCCTCGATCGCCTCGACGTGGCCCGTCCCTCCCTTCCGAGACATCGGCGACGTCCATGAGGCGGCCGGCGACGAGGACGAGCTGATCGAAGCCCTCGACGGCTGCGACGTCGCCTTCTCCCACACCTTCCCCTTCACGGAGAAGGTCATCGCGTCCTCGCCCTCGCTCGAGCTCGTCACCGTCTGCCGGGGCGGCCCCGTCAACGTCAACATCGAGGCCGCCACCCGGGCCGGGGTGCTCGTCTCCTACACGCCGGGCCGCAACGCGACGGCGACGGCCGAACACACCGTGGGGATGATCCTCGCCAGCCTCAGGCAGATCCCCCAGCGCCACCGGGAGGTCGTCGACGGCCAGTGGCGCTCGGACTATTACATCTTCGACAACGTCGGCGCGGAGATCGGCTCCTCGACCGTCGGCGTCGTCGGATACGGCGCAGTGGGGCGGAGAGTGGCCGCCGTCATGGCCGCCTTCGGCGCGCGCGTGCTCGTCTACGATCCGTGGGCGGACGAGCCGGCCGAGGGGATGACCCGCGTCGATTCCCTCGGCGAGCTGCTCGCCGGCAGCGACGTCGTCACGGTCCACGCGCGCGTCACGGCCGAGAACCGCGGGATGATCGACGCCGACGCGCTCGCGCTCATGCCGGAGGGCTCCGTGCTCGTCAACTGCGCGCGCGGCGAGCTCGTCGACTACGACGCGGTGTGCGACGCCCTCGACTCCGGCCGCCTTTTCGCGGCGGGATTCGACGTGCTGCCTCAGGAGCCGCTTCCGCCGGGCCACAGGCTCCTGAGGACGCCGCGGGTCACGATCACCCCGCATCTGGCGGGCGCCTCGAAGGAGGCCGCGCGCATCGCCGCCCGAATCGGGGCCGAGGACATTGCGGCCTTCGCCGCCGGCCGCCGGCCCCTACACCTGGCCAATCCGGAGGCGCTCGAGGCCCGAGCCCGCCTGTTCCAAGCCGGCGGGGCTCCGTCCGGAACCGTCGCTGCGCCGTCCGGAACCAGTGGGAAGACGCCAAAGGTCGGCGCGGCGGAGCCGGAGGCAGGCGAGGCGTCGCCAAAGGCCGGCGCAGCTGCACCGGAAGCCGACCCCAAAACTGCCAAAGACAACGACCAAGCATTCGGAAAGTAGGCCACCATGCTTCTAGAGAAAGAACGCCGCGAGGTCGTCGAGACCTGCCTGTTCATGCAGAGCAACGGATTGATCGTCGGCACCGCCGGAAACGTCTCGATCCGCGTCGATGACAAGGTCGCGATCTCGCCTTCGGGCGTGCCCTACGAAACGATGACGCCCGAGGACGTGGTTGTCTTTTCGATGGACGGGGAACGCGTGGACGGGATCCTCGAGCCGTCCTCCGAGCTTCCCCTCCATCTGAGCGTCTATCGCGAAACGGCCGCAAAGGCGATCACGCACAACCACGCACCGGCCTCGACGGCTCTGGGGCTGGTGGTCGACGAGATCCCGCCGTCTCACTACTATTCGGCGATGCTCGGCGGGATCATACGGGTAGCCCCGTACGCGGAGTTCGGCACGGACGAGCTCGCGCGAAACGTGACCGACGCCCTGAAGGGCCGCAGCGGGGCGCTGATGAAGAACCACGGCGCCATCACGATCGGGCCTACCGTGAAGAAGGCGGCGGGCCTCCTTCCGATCCTGGAGTACGTCTGCGAAATCCACCTCCGGGCGATGGCGACGGGCGCCCCCATCGCGCTGCTTTCGCCCGAGCAGATGGCCGACGCCAAGGCGGCCATCGCCGACTACGGGAAGCAGCCGAACAAGAAGTGACCGGGCTGTTCTAGGCGTCTGAGGCGGACGCACCGATCCGACGCTCTGCGGCCGAGCCCCCCGCCTTCCGGGCTCGGCCGCTTTTGCGTCCGCGGCGGGTTCGCTTCCATTTGCCGTCGTCGAGGCATATACTCGATTTCGTTATTGAGCGTCACTCAACAAGGGGCTCGGCGGGGCGGTCCGTCCGTCCGAAGCCGCGATGCCGTGAAAGGAATTCGAATGTCTTTGCTCGACGACGCCATCTGGTGGCACGTCTACCCCCTCGGAGCCGCGGGCGCTCCGATCCGCGGCGATCAGGCGCGAGAGGCGGCCGATCCGGGCGAGCATCGGCTTCTGAGGCTGATCCCCTGGCTCGACTACGCGGTGGAGCTCGGATGCTCCGGCGTTCTCCTGGGCCCGATCTTCGAATCGGCCTCCCACGGCTATGACACCCTCGACCACATGGCGATCGACCGGCGCCTGGGCTCCGAGGAGGATTTCGAGGCCTTCATGGCGGCATCCCGCGAGCGCGGACTCAACGTCATGCTCGACGGCGTTTTCAACCACGTCGCGGCCACTCATCCGCGCGCCGAGGAGCTTGCGCTTCGCCTGCCCGACGGCGGCCTGGCGTGCTGGGAGGGGCACAGCGAGCTTCTCACGCTCGACCATTCCAAACCCGCCGTCGTCGATTTCGTCGCTGACATCATGCTTCACTGGCTGCGCAAGGGGATCGCCGGGTGGCGCCTCGACGTCGCCTACGCCGTGCCCCCGCGCTTCTGGGCCGAGACGATCGGCCGCGTGCGCGGCGAGTTCCCGAACGCGCTTTTCCTGGGGGAAGTGATCCACGGAGACTACGCGCAGATCGTCGCCGACGGCCGCCTGGACACGGTCACGCAGTACGAGCTGTGGAAGGCGATCTGGAGTTCGATCAAGGACGTCAACTTTTGGGAGCTGGCCTGGGCCCTCGACCGGCAGGCCGAGCTTTGCAGGGGCTTCGTTCCGCAGACCTTCGTCGGGAATCACGACGTGACCCGCATAGCCTCGCAGATCGGCGAAACGGGGGCGGCGCTGGCGGCCGCCCTGCTTTTCACCCTGCCCGGGATGCCCTCGATTTACTACGGCGACGAACGCGGCGTGCGCGGTGACAAGGGCGAGGGCGTCACGGCCGACGACGGGCTTCGGCCGGCCCTGCCCCCCGAGCCGGGCGAGGGCGACAGGCCGTGGATGTACCGCCTTTACCAGGACCTCATCGGCTTGCGGCGGCGTCACCCGTGGATCGCCCGCGGCGAGGCCGCCGTGCTGGCCAAGGACAACTCCTGGATCGAATACGAGGTGCGGCCGAGCGGCGAGGGAGGGCGCGAGGGCCAGCCGAACAGCGGCCGGGACGGCGCGGGCCACGCGAACGGCGTCCTAACAAACGGCGGCCACGCGAACGCGGGCGACGCGCTGCGGGTGCGCATCGACCTGACGCCTAGCGCCGCCGCGCGGATCACGGATGCGGCAGGCAACGAGCTGTTCGCCTGGCGCGGGCCCGAGGGCGGGCTTTCGGCCGACGCGCCCTGATCCAAAATCGCGAGCGGGAGCGGCAGCCCGCCTTGCCCGGTCCCGCGGGCTCGGGAAAGGCGGATGCGAACAATTGTGCGCGAGACCCCGACGTCGGCAATCCCGCGGGCTCGGGGCTCGAACCGTTGACCCGCCGCTCACCGCACAGCGAAGCCGTGCCTCTCATAGATTCTGCGTGCAGCGGCGTTCTCGCTCTCTACGCGTAGGCCGACCTCGCGACCGCCGACCGCTGCCAGCGCGGCGCCGACGAGCGCGTCTGCGATACCCCGTCCGCGTTTGTCGGGGGCAACGAAAAGATCGACGATGAAGGTCAGATCTTCGACGTCGTCCCACGGCGGCTTGTCGGTCACCAGGATAGCCCCGACCGGCTCCCCGCCCTCCTCCGCGACCAGGCACGCATCGGGAACCCACGCGCCGTACTCGCCGGTGCTCGTGGCTTCGACGTCGGCGACGGCCTCTTCGCACGTCCCGACCTCGCCGTCGGGATATGAACGAAAGTACAGGCGCCCAATCCTCTCGATCGATTCGAGATCTCGCGAAATCGGGCGGATGCTGACGCCTTCCGCGTGCTCCGGCGGTTCGGCGCGCAGACGATCTTCTTCCGGCAAGCCGGTGCGCCCACCGAGCCTTGCCGGGCAGAGGCAGAGTCCCGCCGGGCGGACGAGGGTAAGCTGCATCGCGTTCCTTTCCAAGGCGTTTGTTCTCCAGATTTTAGCCGGCAGGCCGAGGCTGCAAGCTCTAAACGGCTCCGCCTAAACAACATATCTTTTTACATTCAACCATTGACCCCTTAGGGAGCTCTGACTTAAACCCACAGTATCAATGAGGTCGCGCACGGGGACGGCAAACGTCTCTGCCTGATCGCCTTTCCACGGCTAACAAGAATCCAGATCGCCGCGAGGAGAACGAGGAGCATCGCCGCGGCGGCGAGGAAGAAGTCATTGGCGGCACCGCTGTTTCTGTTTACGGGAGCTTCGGCTGCCACGCTCTTCTCAATTCCCGCGGCCGCCGCGGTCCTTTCAAACGTTCCGAGCGTATCGTCCCCCTACACGGTAAAGTTCGCGGCTCTCGTGCTGGATGGCGGGATCTCGGGAGACGTTTTCGTATTGCTCTCAAGCCCACCCCAATGCATCAGCGGTCAGGCCGCCGAGCTTTTCGTCATATTCATAACCGGCTGGGCGCTGCTGGCTTTGATTCCCTGCGCGTACGCCACGGCGACCGCCGCGCTTGCCCGCCAGACCGCCGTCGCATCCTCGATCGCGTCCGTGACAGTCAACGCGTTGGCACTTGCCTGTACGCTTCCCACTGCCTTCGTTGTGCTCTCGCGGTACGGAGCCGACGCATTCGCTGTCGCATTCCCTGTGCCCGTCTCTTTCGCGACAGCTCTGGTCGGCGCAGGCGCAGACTTGAGGAAGAAGATCAAGGCCATTTGAACGCAAACAGCGGCTGAAAGCCGATAGGCTGGGCGTGGACCCGGCGACGCACACCATATGAGTCGCATTTCAAGCGCACACAGGCAAAAACACCGAAGGAGCAGCCCGATGACCGGTGAACCGGATGTCTTCGATTACTACAGCGACTCAAAGCTGAAGTCTTCATCGAAAATCAAAGTCAAGCCAGCATTGCTTGTGCTCATTCTTCTGACCTTGGCCACCGCAGCCGTGTTGATTCAAGCCCATTGGCTCGACAACCACACCTCCTACCGTCCCGCTGAAGCCGATATCGAAGGCTATCTTCTGTCGCTCACCGAACGGCCGTTGTGCATACTGATCCCTTGCGCATACATCCTCGCAATCGCGACTTTGGCGGATCGAACCACTGTCGCGTGCTCAATCCTGTCGGTCGTCGCCAACGCCTTGGCCCTTGCCGCCACGGTGCCTCTAGCAATCTACGTATCGAGGTGGAACGACTGGACCGTGAAGCTTCCACTTTCTCCTGCCCTTTTCGCATTGTCCGTGGCTGCAGCGAGCGCCGACCTACGGGACAAAATCAAGTCCGTCCATGAACGGCTTTGAAGCGCGAAGGATCTCAGGGCCGGAGCGGTGCTGCATCGCGCAGCAAAGAAAGCGGGTGCTACATGGTGCAGCAAAAAGCTGCCGTTGGCCAGCCCCGCGCGACCGGTCCGAATCGCACGATCGACCCGAATCGCACGCAAACCGATCCGAAACGGGACGGCTCAATCGAAGAGACTGCGCAGCACCGCGTCGGACGCGGCAGCGAGTTCGGCGACGTCGAACACCAAAACCTCGTCGGAGCTTCCCGCCAGGCCCTCGTCGGAGCTTCCCGCCGGACCGCCGGTCTCCGGCCCGAGGGGCGAGTCAGCGACGGGCGACGCCACAGCCCTGCCAGCAGCGCCTGACTTGGCAGGCGCATCGACAGAAGCTTCAGCAGACCATTCGGCCCCGTCGGCTGCGGCCCACCGCTCGGCGGCAAGCTGGATCGCAAGCAGCTCCCCGCCCGTCGTCCCCAAACGCACGGCCGCAACGCCCTCGGCCTCGGCCGCGCGCAGCACGAGATCGAGATAGCCTTCGGGGACGGCAAGCACCGCGCGGGCCTGCGACTCCGAGAAAAGCGCGGTGAAATTGTCGATTCCCTCGCGGGAAGCCAGATCCGCCAGATCGACAGACGCGCCGACCCCCGCCCGCACGGACATGTCCGCGAGCGCCTGGACGAGGCCCCCGTTGGAAACGTCGTGCGCCGCGGCCAGGACGGGCCCGAGATCGCCGGTGTCGGCGTCGTGCAATGCCAAAAGCACGCGCCCCAGCGCCATTTCCGCCTGAAGGTCCGCCTTCGGCGGCCGCCCGCCCAAATGTCCGTGGATCGCCCGCGCCCAGGCGGAGCCGTCGAGCTCGTCGCGGGTGCGGCCGAGCAGCACGACGGCGAGGCCGTCCTCCCGCCAGCCGGACGGCACGGCGGTGCGCACGTCGTCCATGACTCCGAGGACGCCGACGACGGGCGTCGGGTTGATCGACGAATCGACGCGGCCTTTCTCCTTGCCGTGCGAGTTGTAGAGCGAGACGTTTCCGCCGGTCACGGGCACGCCCATCTCCTTGCAGGCGTCCGCAAGCCCGGTGATCGCCTGGACGAGCTGCCACATGGCGTCCGGGTCCTCCGGCGAACCGAAGTTCAGGCAGTCGGTGACCGCCAGAGGCTTCGCGCCCACGGTGCAAACGTTGCGGTACGCCTCGGCCAGAGCCTGGCGGGCGCCCTCGTACGGGTCGAGCTTCGTGTAGCGCCCGTTGGCGTCGGTGGAAATCGCGATACCCCGCCCGGTCTCCTCGTCAACGCGGATCACCCCTGCGTCGTCGGGCTGGGAAAGGGCCGTGTTTCCGCGGACGAACCTGTCATACTGGTCGGTCACCCAGCCCGCGCCCGCCTGATTCGGATCGGCGAGCACGCGCATGACGTGCTCGCGCAGCTCGGCCGGTGAACCGGGGCGGGAAAGCCCATCCGCGCCGTCGGCGTTGAGCGCGTCCTGCCACTGCGGGCGGGCGTACGGCCGCTCATATGCAGGGCCTTCGTGGGCGACGGACCGCGGATCGACGTCGACGATCCTGTGCCCGTGGTGGTCGATCGTCAGCCGCCCCGAGGAGTTGACGGTCCCGATGACGGCAGCCTCGACCTCCCACTTGCCGACGACGTCCATGAACGCGTCAAGCTTGTCCGGGGCGACGACGGCCATCATCCGCTCCTGCGATTCGCTCATGAGGATTTCCCCGGCGGTGAGGGTGGGGTCTCGCAGAAGAACGTTCTCGAGGTCCACGTGCATGCCGCCGTCGCCGTTGGAGGCGAGCTCGCTCGTGGCGCAGGAAATTCCGGCTGCGCCGAGGTCTTGGATTCCCAAGACGAGGCCCCCGGCGAAGAGCTCGAGGCAGCATTCGATGAGGACCTTCTCCATGAACGGGTCGCCCACCTGCACCGAGGGCCGTTTGGCGGGCATGCCGTCCTCGAAGGCCTCGGAGGCCAGGATCGACGCCCCGCCGATGCCGTCGCCGCCGGTGCGCGCCCCGAAGAGCACCACCTTGTTGCCCTCGCCCGAAGCGTTGGCGAGGTGGACGTCGCCGTGGCGCAGCACGCCCACGCACAGGGCGTTGACGAGCGGATTCTCCTGGTAGGACGCGTCGAATTCGGTCTCCCCGCCGATGTTCGGCAGCCCGAGGCAGTTGCCGTATCCGCCGACGCCGGCGACGACGCCGTGCACCACGCGGGCCGTGTCCGCATGGCCGACGTTGCCAAAGCGCAGCTGGTCCATGACCGCCACGGGACGGGCGCCCATGGAGACAATGTCGCGCACGATGCCGCCCACGCCGGTGGCAGCTCCCTGATAGGGCTCAACAAAGCTCGGGTGATTGTGCGACTCCACCTTGAACGTCACGGCCCAGCCGTCGCCGATGTCCACGACTCCGGCGTTCTCGCCCATGCCCACGAGCAGGCGCTCGCGCATCTCGGGCGTGAGCTTGCTGCCGAATTGCTTGAGGTGGATCTTCGAGGACTTGTACGAGCAGTGCTCGGACCACATCACCGAGTACATGGCGAGTTCGGCGGCCGTGGGACGCCTGCCGAGGATCTGCCTGATGCTCGCGTATTCGTCCTCTTTGAGGCCGAGCTCGGCCCAGGGCATGGGCTGCTCGGGCGTCGCGGCTGCTTCCTCGACGGTGTCATAGCTTTCGTTGCGGTGCTCGGCCGAGGCCATGGATTCTCCTGTTCCGAGGGGAGCGTCGCATCCCTTGGGCGGGGCGGCGTCCCGAAATGTGAGCGCTGGATTCGCGGCCCTTCGCGCCGCTATGCGAGAACCGATTCGAGGGCGGATGTGAAAAAGGTCAGCCCGTCGGTTCCCGAACGGAGCCCGTCGGCGCCGCCCGGGCCGAAACCCGATTCGACGGCGTGCTCCGGGTGGGGCATGAGCCCGACGACGTTCCCCGACTCGGAGACGACACCCGCGATGTCGTCGACCGACCCGTTGGGGTTGACTCCGACGTATCGGAAGGCCACGCGCCCCTCGCCTTCAAGGCGAGCGACGGTTTCGGCGTCGGCCTGGAAGCACCCCTCGCCGTTCTTCAAGGGAATCGTGATGACCTGCCCCCTTGTGAAACCGGAGGTCCACGGCGTGTCCGCGTTCTCGACCGCAAGCTTTTGCTCGCGGCAGACGAAACGCTGCCCCTCGTTGCGGACCAGCGCCCCGGGCAGCAGGTGCGCCTCGCACAGAATCTGGAATCCGTTGCAGATCCCCAGCACGGGAACGCCCTTGCCCGCCGCCTCGACGACGGCCGACATGACGGGGGTCAGCGCGGCTATGGCCCCGCATCTGAGGTAGTCGCCGTAGGAAAAGCCCCCGGGCAGCACGATCGCATCGACTTCCCCGACGTCGTCCGAGGCGTGCCACAGAGCGACGGGCTCACCTCCGGCCAATCGAACGGCGCGCGCGGCGTCGCCGTCGTCCAACGTTCCCGGGAACGTGACCACGCCGATCCTCACCGCTCGTCCTCCGCAGCGTAGACGGCGACGACGTCCTCGATGATCGGGTTGGAAAGGCTCGCGGCGGCGAGTTCGCGGGCGGACTCCAGATGCCCCTCGGTCACCGGCCCCTCCACGGAAAGCTGGAAACGCTTGCCCTGCCGCACGTCCGTGAAGACGTCCACTCCGTGCCGAAGGAAGGCTCCGCGCACGGCCTTGCCCTGCGGGTCGAGAATTTCAGGCTTCGGCATGACTTCGACGATGATCCGCCCCAAGGGCTTCCTCCTGTCTCACAAATCGGACGCCATGCGGCGCCTCGCGTCCATGATATGGGCACGAGGCGCTTTCGCGCACGCTTTTCCGAAATTCGAGCGGCGGGTTCGCCCAGCCGTTCGGCAACCTCGTCCTGTCACGACCAGCGGCTGCCGGTCAGACGCTCGTAGATCTGCACATAGCGCTCGCGGGTCTTGTCGACCACTTCGTCGGGCAGCGCGGGCGGATGCGTGCCGGAATTCACGTCCCACCCCGATTCTTCGGAGCTCAGCCAGTCGCGGACGAATTGCTTGTCGAGCGAACGTTGGGACCTTCCCGGCTCGTAGACGTTCGCAATCCAGAACCGCGAAGAGTCCGGGGTGAGCACTTCGTCGCCGAGGATGATCTCCTCCGAGCCGGCGTCGGGGGAAACGCCGAACTCGAACTTCGTGTCGGCGATGATGATGCCCCGCTCCGCGGCGATCTCGCGAGCCCTCGCGTACGTCGCGATCGACTTCGCCCGAAGCTCGCGGGCCACGCCCTCTCCCACTCGCGCGGCGGTGTCGGCGAAGGTGATGCTTTGGTCGTGGTCGCCGAGCCTCGCCTTCGTCGTGGGCGTGAAGATGGGCCGGTCGAGGCGCTCCGCCTCCCTGATGCCCGGCGGCAGGGCGACGCCGCACACGGTTCCGCGGCGCTTGTACTCGGCCATGCCGGAGCCCGTCAGGTAGCCGCGCACCACGCATTCGACGGGGAAGACCTTGAGGCGGCGGGTGATCATTGCACGCCCCTCGACGGCCGCGGGCACGTCCGTCGATATGACGTGGTTGGGTGTGAGGTCGGCGAGCTGCTCGAACCACCACAGCGACAGCTGGGTGAGTATCCTCCCCTTGTCCGGAATCTCGGTGGGAAGAACATAGTCGTAGGCGCTGATCCGATCAGAGGCGACGATGAGATAGGCATCCTCGCCGTTGTGCGCGTCCACGCCGGACGGAACGTAGACATCGCGAACTTTACCCGAGTACACGTGCGTCCACCCGGGTAGGTTTCTTGCACCGATTCCAATCATCTGTGTTCTCACTCCCTCGTGTACCACAGTAGTTCTTTCCACGTATTGGATCACGGCTACCTACCGTTTGTCCATAGGTTGAGATAACCGTTTTGCCCGCGACGACGACGCCGAACCGCGCTTGCGCGTCAAACCGGCGCAAATTCCCGATCGGCCGATTTCGCGCCCTCGTGTGCGAATGACCATAAGAGGCATTAAACACGCTGTCAGAAACACGAAGCTCAAACCGGGTCGACGCCGACCCCATCGCCACGTTGCGAGTGCAGTTTCAACGATACACCCATCGTTTAGCCGTTATCCAGTGATTTTGCCCGGTGTTTTCGGCATCGAGGCGGAGGGGCGGATTCGAGGGCGCGCGGCGGTCACATTCCGGCGGTCACATCCCGGCGGCGACGTCTGTGCGGAAATGCGCCCCCTTCAGCCGAATCTGCGAAACGGCGGCGTAGGCTGCGGCGCGCGCGGCGGCCACGTCCTTTCCCATTCCGACGCAAGCCAGCACCCGGCCTCCGGCCGACACGACGGCTCCGTCCAAATCCCTGGTTCCCGCGTGGACGACGTGCGCGCCGGGCACGCCTTCAGCCGCGGCCAAGCCCTCGACGGGGTCGCCCGCATGCACCGGCCCGGGGTAGCCGGGCGCCGCCAAGACCACGGTGACTGCGGCGTCGGGAAGCCATTCGAGGCGGCGAATTCCATGCCTGTTGCCGGGCTTCTCTTCGCCCTCCGCCGTCGCTTCCCGTTCGTCTCCGTTCAGCTCCGAGCCGCCTCGACTCGGCTCTCCGCCCTTTTCCGCCAGCGGCTCGAGGCCTTCCGCAGGCTCGCCCCCCGCTCTTTCAGGCTCTCCGAGGGCCGACGCGAGCTCGCCCCTCGCCGCATCGCGCAAAAGGCCGGCGAGGGGGGTGACCAGCCGCGCCAGCACCGACTGCGTCTCGGGGTCGCCGAAACGCACGTTGAACTCCACCACTTTCACGCCCTCGGAGGTCAATGCCAAACCGCAGTAGAGCACGCCGACGAAGGGCGTTCCGCGCCGCGCCATTTCGTCCACGACGGGCTGGGCGACCTCGGCCGCGACGGCGTCGGCCAGCCCCGGGTCGGCCCACGGGAGCGGCGAGTAGGATCCCATGCCGCCGGTGTTGGGCCCCTTGCCGCCGTCGAACGCCCGCTTGTAGTCCTGCGCGGGCTCCAAAGGGAGGGCGACGCGCCCGTCGCACAGGCAGAAAAGAGAGACCTCGGGGCCGTCGAGGAATTCCTCGACCAGCGCCTTCCCCTCGGGTTTGGCCAGGCACGCCCGGGCGTGGGCGAGGGCGGCGTCTCTGTCGTCCGTCACGACGACCCCCTTACCCGCGGCCAGCCCGTCGTCTTTGACTACGTGGGGCGCGCCGAAAGCGTCGAGGGAAGCTTCCACTTCTCCCAGACTCGTGCACAGCCGCGACCGCGCCGTCGGCACGCCCGCACTGGCCATGACCTCCTTGGCGAACGCCTTCGAGCCTTCCAGGCGTGCCGCTTCCCGCGAAGGGCCGAAAACGTCGATGCCCGCCTCGCGCACGGCGTCGGCCACGCCCGCGACCAGCGGAGCCTCCGGACCGACGACGACGAGGTCGATCCCCTTGCTGCGAGCGAATGCAGCCACGGCCGCACCGTCGAGGACGTCGAGGTCGACGAGCGTTCCCAACGGGGCCATCCCGGGGTTCCCCGGGGCGATGTAGAGGACGTCGTCGTCACTGCGAAGAGAACGGGCGATGGCGTGCTCGCGGCCTCCCGACCCGAGTATGAGTATGTTCACGGAACAACCCTAAGCCAGGTTGCGCGACAACGACGATTTGACGCCGGACGTGTCACATTCTGAACGGCGCCCCTCTCCCGAACGGCGGATCTTTCCTGAACTGCGGATCCTTCCCGAGCTTGCGCGCCTTCTCCCGAACGGCGAGTCCTTTCTGAACTGCGCGCCTTTTCCAAGCGACGCCGCCTTCCCGAAGGAGAGACCTTACTGAACGAGCGCCTCCCGTCTGCGTTCCCGGGAAACTCATCGCCCTTGCCCTTCGCCCAACTCAGCCCAACAAATCGCCTCTATGAAAAGAGAAATGATGTTTGTGGCGAAAAAGAGACAGCTTGACGATAGTACGATTGCCAAACGCCAATCATACCTTCGTCTGATTACCGAACGCATTCCACGTCGTTAAACTCCCCAAAGGAGGCGTGTCTACCGAACTCCATGCTCACTTTCACATCACGAGTTCAGGAAATGAATATGAAAAAGATACCTTCGCGGCATCCCGTCTCGAAGGTCAAGGCGATGCTCTTCGCTTTCGTCGTGTCCTTCATCGCAACCGTCGTTTTCGCACCGCGCGCCGTGCAGGCCGCTGAAATTCCAAACGACGGCGTCTACGGAATCAAACAGGTGACGCCCGAAGCGACCGTTTGGGAGCAATGGGACTCTGTCCGGCTCAACTTCACATGGGCGGTGCCGAACGGCACCAGCCGAGGCGACACAATCGCCGTCGAGCTCCCCGACGTGATCGATGCGGGTTCGGCCCCCGGCTTTGCCGTCCTGGCGCCCTCGGGCGAGGAAATCGGCCGGGCAGCGTTCGATTCCGGCACGAATAGAATGGTCATCACCTTCACCACCGACTACGTGGAAACACACCAGAACGTAAACGGAACAGCGTATTTCAACGCTACGCTTAATCAAAGGGCGCTCGTATTCGATTCGACGACGAACACCATGGATGTCGACATTTTCGGCACGCAGGTGACGATCAACAAGCTCGTCGGCCCCAACGGCCCCGAAGAGGAATCTAAAAAGGGCTGGTGGATACCGAACCAGGCTGAGGCCACGGCCACTGACGAATCAGGCGTTCTCATCAATAGGGACGAATCGGCCATCAGCTACGGAATCGTCTTGGACAACCTCGAATGGACCACAGCCTCTATCGACGACAAGGCCGACGCCGACCTCGTCTACTGCGTCAACGGCCAGGCGGCCGAGGGCGCCTACGCCTTCCTCCAAACGCGCGACGTCGCGAACGGGGTGTTCGAAGCCGGGGCGACGCCCGCCGGGGTTTACATCGAGGCGTCGTGTGACGGGATCGCGAGCGGCGCCCCCAAGATCACCGTGACGAAGCCCGCCGATCTGACGTCCAAGCAGTTGCAGGTGATCTACGGAATGAAACTCCGCACCAACGCCAAGGGACAGCCCGTTCACGGCGCCAACGACGCCGTCGGGATCAAGAAGACCCTCTCGAACACGGCCGACATCTCCTATGACACCGGCAAGAAGACCCTCGGGCTGGCCAAGTACCTCAAATTCGAGGAAGGCGGCGGCGAGGGATCCGGCATCACCGTCCCCGCCATCGACATCGAGAAGTACGACGGCGACTGGGAGGGCATCCAGTGGAACGGCTCCGGCGAGCCGGACGTCTCCGGGGAACCGGACTTCGAGCCGAACAACCTTCCCGCAGGCGACCGCGATTCCGCTCCAGGCCTTTCCCTTGCGGCCGGCCAAGGGGCGACGGTCAAATTCACGGTGACCAACGTCGGCATCGAAGATCTGACGAACGTCACAGTCACCGACACGACGACCGACGGGCCCGCGCTGAAGGACGTCCAGTGCGTCGTCGACGGAACGCCCCGCAAGGCGGATGCGCAGGGCCGGATCGATTTGGGCACGTGGGTCTTCCCGCGGAAGGCGTCGTTCGAGTGTCAGGGAACGCTCGACCCGATGGGGGCGAATAAGACGCACGCTGACAATGCGAAAGTCGCGGCCGTTTCAGTTGCCTCGCAAACTCCCGTCGAGGACTCCGACCCCTGGCACGCCGCGTCGGGGCCGGCTCCGAAAGTCTCGGTCGGCGATTTCGTTTGGTTCGACGAGAACAAGAACGGTTTGCAAGACGAAGGCGAACCCGGCATCGAGGGTGTGACCCTCACACTGGTCGGGCCCGACGGCAAGGAGGTCTCCGACGTCGACGGGACGCCCGTCGCCCCTGTCAAGACTGATAAGAACGGGGCGTACACGTTCGCCAACCTTCCCGTCCTTCCGGCGGGCAAGCACTACACCGTCAAAGTCACCGACCCCGAAGGGCACACGCCCACGAAGGCCGGCCAGGGAAGCGACCGGGCGAAGGATTCTTCGACCGGCCAGGCCGAATCCCAGGATCTGACCGCAGACGGTCAGCGCGACGCGACCCTCGACTTCGGCTACGTCAAGCGGGAATCGCCGACGCCCACTCCGACGCCGTCCGAGACCCCAACTCCGTCTCCGACGCCGTCCGAGACTCCGACAACGCCTCCCACGGATCCCTCGACGCCGACGACCGAACCGTCTACTCCCTCGACGCCGACACCCGGACCTTCAACGCCGCCGACTCCCGTGACGCCGCCGGTGAAGCCTTCAACGCCGCCGACTCCCGTGACGCCGCCGGTGAAGCCTTCGACGCCGCCGGCGCCTTCTGGGACTCCCTCCATGCCGCCGTCTCCTCCGTCGGCGACGCCTCCGACGCCTGCGCGGCCGTCCTCGGCGTCCGCCAAGCCAACGCCGAATCCTTCACGGCCGGCTCCGGCTAAACCGACTCGGAAGGAGCCAAAGAAGAGCCTCGCCTTCACGGGCTTGGACAGCACTGCGATGGGCCTCGGCGCGCTTGTTCTGAGTGCCGCGGGAGGAACGCTGATCGCGATTCACAGGCGCAAGAACGCGCTGTGAGGTTGGGGCAGTCTTGCAGGCGCAGCCAGGCCGCGACAGCTAGCGCAGCGGGCGCCGCGGCCGGAGCCTGACCGCTTGCAACGCTTCAGCGAACGAGGGGCGGACCCGAGCCAATCGGGTCCGCCCCTCGTTCGTCCAGTTCGGGATCAGCGCCCGCCCCTGGCCGTCCAAGCGTCTGTTCGCCGCTCACGAGGCAAGTGAGCAGCGACTACTCGCAAAGCCCGCCAAAGCCGTCCGCGCTTCCGTTTGCGCATCACAAGGCGGGTGAACGGCGCCCATTCGCCGGCCGTCAGGCGCGCGGCGCAATCGCCCGGGCGCGATGTCGCGCGTCCGATATAACGCCGCTCGTCGGACGCGATGCAGCTGATCAGACGCGACGGCGCCTGCCGTCAGACATGAAAAGTGCCTGTCTGCAGGAAAAGCGCCAAAATTTGGCACCCTTCACTGCTCCAGGCACTTTTCATCAGCCGAGGGCGTCGCGAAGTCGACCAGAGATGACCTGAGAGCCCAGCCACGGCCTCCCAAGAACAGCCACAGGAAGCGTCAAGGGAGGCCCGGCCGTCAGCCGATCGTCAGGCAGCGCCTTTCGGCGCGCGGCTCCAATCAGGCCTTCGCCGCGGCGATGCGCTCACGGAACTTCGCAAGCTGCTCGGTGATCTTGGCGGGAAGCTTGTCGCCGAACTGCTTGAAGTACTCCTCGGTCTCGTCCATCTCGGCAGCCCAAGCATCGGGGTCGATCTCGAACAGGGCGTCCCACGTGGCCTTGTCGACGTCGATCCCATCGAGGTTGAAATCCTCGAACTTCGGATAGCGACCGGTCACGCCGTCAACGGCATCGACCTGCCCGCCGACTCGGCGGACGATCCAGTCGAGGACGCGCGAGTTCTCGCCGTACCCGGGCCACATGAACTTGCCGTCGGGGCCCTTGCGGAACCAGTTGACCTGGAAAACCTTCGGGAACTTGTCGCCGAGCTTCTCCTGAAGCTCCAGCCAATGGCTCCAGTAGTCTGCCATGTGATACCCGCAGAAAGGCAGCATGGCGAAGGGATCGTGGCGCAGCGAGCCTGCCTTGACGTCCGTCGCGGCGGCGGTCACCTCGGAGGCGACCGAGGCTCCGATGAACACGCCGTGGGCGTTCTCGTACTGCTCGGCGACGAGCGGCACGTTGCTGGCGCGGCGGCCTCCGAAGAGAATCGCGTCGACCGGCACGCCCTGCGGGGCCTCCCAATCCTCACAGATAATCGGACACTGCGAGGCGGGAACCGTGAAGCGGCTGTTCGGGTGGGCGGCCTTCTTGCCCTCGGCGGCGTCGGCAGGGGTGTAATCCTTGCCGGTCCAGTCGATGAGATGGTCCGGAAGCGGGGCGTCGATGCCCTCCCACCACACGTCGCCGTCGTCGGTCAGGGCGACGTTCGTGAAGATCGAGTTGCCGCGCATGGTGTCCATCGCCATGGGGTTCGTGTCATACGAGGTCCCGGGAGCGACGCCGAAGAAGCCGGCCTCGGGATTGATTGCGTACAGGCGCCCGTCGGGGCCGGGGCGCATCCATGCGATGTCGTCGCCGATCGTCTCGACCTTGTAACCGGGAATGGTCGGCTGAAGCATGGCGAGGTTGGTCTTGCCGCAAGCCGAGGGGAAGGCGGCCGTCACGTGGTACTGCTTGCCGGTCTTCTCGTCGGTCAGGCGAAGGATGAGCATGTGCTCGGCCATCCATCCCTGACGGCGAGCCATCGTCGAGGCGATGCGCAGCGCGTAGCACTTCTTGCCCAGCAGCGCGTTGCCGCCGTAGCCCGACCCGTAGGACCAGATCTCATTGGTCTCCGGGAAGTGCGTGATGTACTTTTCCTCGTTGCAGGGCCAAGCGGTGTCTTCACGGACGGTCCCGTCGGCGTCGCGCAGGGGGTAGCCGACGGAGTGCACCGCGGGAACCCACTCGCCGCCCTCGCCGATGAGCTTGAGCGCTTTGGAGCCCATTCGGGTCATGATGCGCATGTTCGTGACCACGTAGGGAGAGTCGGTCAGCTCGATGCCGAGCTTGGAGATCGGTCCGCCGAGCGGGCCCATGGAGAAGGGAACGACGTACATCGTGCGGCCGCGCATGGCGCCGTCGAACTTCTCATTGAGGATCTTCTTCATCTCGACCGGGTCGTACCAGTGGTTGGTCGGGCCGGCGTCTTCTTCCTTCTCGGAGCAGATGAACGTCCGGGACTCCACGCGGGCGACGTCGGAGGGAAGCGAACGCGCAAGGAACGAGTTGGGGCGCTTCTCAGGATTGAGGCGCGTGAAAACTCCAGCCTCGACCATCTCGGTGGTGAGCCGATCCCACTCTTCCTCCGAGCCGTCGGCCCAGTAAATGGAGTCGGGCTTGGCGAGATTGGCCGTCTTCGCAACGAACTCAATCAACTCTTCAGGGGCCTCGGCGGGCGCTCCGGCCCGAACCTCTTCGACGGTGTAGGTCTTATCCGTCATCGCGTTTCCTTCCTGAGTCTGCGATGTGCTGCCGCAGCCTTGTCGCCACGGCGCGAATGACATCTATTGTTGCGGAAAAGGCTGGGGATTTCCCGTGCGTTTCGTCCCAGAACAGCTTGGGCTCAGCGGGTGCGATCTTTCACACACCGACGTCGTCGAAGCCGTCCAATAGAACCGGGCGCGGGAGCTTTCGCCGCGCCTCGGCAAACCGCCGGCGAAGCACGAGTCCGACGAGCGACTGAGGGGCTTTTCCCGCGCCCGCCGAAGCCTCGAAAGGGCCCGAAAAGCAATGCGCGGGCCGGAACAGAGGACAGGAGGACCCAAGCAAGAGCAACAGCGGGCGGGAAGAAAGGGATGCGTCGGCCCAAAGGCAAGAAACGGGCAGGTCAAGGAACGAGAAGTCCCCACCTGACGACGTGTGCCGTTTTCTCCCACCAACTATGCTGTTCCGTGTACGGCGCGACAAGCGCGCTTCAAACTAAGGATTCAACAATGAGCGTTCTTCCACGCACAACCATGAGGAAGCGGTCTCGGTTGCTCGCGGCAGCCTTGCTTCCCTTCACGCTTCTGATCGCCGCGTGCAAAATGGACACGACCATAGAGTTCAAAGACGACGGCACGTCCGTATCGAGCGTCGTAGTCGAAGACGACGAGGGCAAGCTGACCGGCAAGAACGTGACGTGCGCGTCGGCAATGGCGCGGATAAAACAAGCCATGCAGGGAAGGAGCAGCGCCGGCATCGATCTGAACAAGGCCAAGATGGAGGACCTCTCCAACGGAGGAAACCTCAAGTGCAAGCTGACTCAGAACCAGAGCAACTACGAGTCTGGGCTCACTAAGACTTCTAGCGGCTACGTTCTCAAGGTGCCTGGCACTCCGAGCCTTAACACTTCAAGCTTGAAAAACGAACTCAAAGTCACGTTCAAGATCGTTATGCCCGGGAAGGTCACCCAAGCGTCCGGAAACGGAAAGATCAGCGGCAACACGGTGAACTACGAGGGATTTGACATCCTCGCCCAAGGAGCGGAAATCAAGGCCACGAAGGACGGCGGCTCCGACGAGGAACCCTCTGACGAAGAAGCCACAACAGCGAAGAACAACGAAGAAGCCACGGGGAAGAAGGCCGACGGAACTTTGGACCATCCCGCAGCTTCTAAGAAAGACTCCGACGGCGGATTCCCAATGTGGGCGTGGTTCGCCATCGGAGGCGGCGCCGTGGTTCTCTTGGGCGTCATCATCTTCCTCGCGACCCGAAAAGGGAAGGGGTCTAACTCCGGGCAAGCCTACGCAGCCCCATTCGGCCAGCCTCAGGCCCCGCAACAGTTCGGAGGGCCCCAGGCCCCGCAGCAGTTCGGAGGGGCCCAGGCCCCGCAGCAGTTCGGAGGGCCCCAGGCCCCGCAACAGTTCGGAGGACCGCAGAACCAGCAGGGCTACTCCCAGTACCCGCCCCAGCAAGGCGGCTACTGACAGACAGCTTCTCAAGCGCCGCACAAACCTTCGGCCCGCTCCGAGCAAGACGCATGTCTCGGGCGGGCCGAAGAGGCCTTAGAACACAACCGAACACAAGGCTCGCACTTAAACGACCTCGACCGGTTTAAGTTCAGCCGTCATATGCGCGAGGCCCTTCGTTCATCCGAACACATCCAACGCGCAGTCCCGTCGATCGCTCAAAACACACGAGGCCTTTCGACTTGCCGTGCCGCTCCCGTTCGCAAAAGAGCGCAGGCCTGCGCGGAATTCCCAACTTGCCAAAGAACTCGCGACACGCCTGCGGGCAAAAGCCGGGAACTATAGGTAAAGGTAGGTAAAGGGAGGAGAAAAGGCCGCCGCTTTCGCTCCAACCGATTGTGCGCCGAGCGTCCCAGTCGCTACCTTTGTTCTTGAACATGACGGACACGCTTATCAGATAGGGACAAGCACATGACTACCATCGCCAAGAAGGGACGTCGCCGGCCCCTTCTTCTCTTTCTGCCATTCCTGCTGATCCTTTCGGCGTGTCGAGTCGATACAAACATCACAGTCGGCGAAGACGGAAGCACCGCCTTGAGCATAGCGTTCGACACCGAGGACCCCTCGACAAAGGTCGGAGACTGCCAGGCTCTGGCCTCGCAAATGGAGACCCTGAAATCGACCTATGGCACCCCTGTCATCGAATCGGTTCCCGGTGCGAAGGGCATGGGCTGCAAGCTCACGTTCAAAGACGGCCCCTTCCTGAAGACCCTGGCCGAAAAGGACGACGAAGGGCACGTAACCGTCACCGTTCCCCGAGCATTCTGGGAGGCAATGGACGGTCAGCTCAAGAGCCCGGTGCGTTCGAGAATGAGCGACCTCAAATTCAAGATCGGCATCACCCTCCCCTCCGAGATCACGGATGTGAGCAAAGAAGGAAAAGTCAATGGAAACACGGCGGAGTGGGAAAGCTACGACACCGTGAAGAAAGGCATAAGCGCCACTGCCGGAGGCAAGTTGGGAGACATAGGCGCCACGGACGACGAGTCGGAAAGCCCCTCCGAATCGCCGACAACCGCCAAGTCAACCTCGCCTGAAACAACCCCGGACGATACGCCGACGCCATGGGCGTCGCCCAAGAAAGACGAAGGCATGCCGATGTGGGCGTGGTTCGCCATTGGGGGCGGCGCTCTTGTGGCCGTCGTCGCAATCGTCCTCCTCGCCACCCGCAGGAAGTCCGACGGCGGCTTCCCCGGTCCAGACGGCTACCCCGGCCCCGGGGGCTTCCCCGGCCCCAGCGGCGGCTTCCCGGGTTCAGGCGGCTTCCCCGGCCCCAGCGGCGGAAACTACCCCGGCGCTGGCGGAGGATACCCGAGCCCCGGCGGATATTCCGGCCCGGGCGAGGGATTCCCGGGCGGCGGAAACTACTCCGGCCCCGGCGGCGGATACCCCGGCCCCGGCGGGCACGCCGGGTTGGACAGCGGCCAGCAGTACCAAGGCCACTATTCAGGCGAATCTTTCTCAGGGCCGCTGTCGGCGCAATCGGCAGGCCAAGCGGAAGCGGGGAACGCCTTGCAAGCTTCGGCTGCCGCGAGCCGGACGCCCTCGGTCGCCGGAAGCCCGGCGCCCTCGCTTCCCCCGAGTGAAAGTGCGCCGGCCACGGCGACTCCAAGCACTCAGACCCCGCCCTTGCCGAGCACTCACAGCGCTGAAACGACGCCCCTGTCGCTTTCTCCCTCAGATTCCCCCTCGCCAGGCACGCGGGATGGACTTACAGTCCCCCTGAGCATCCCGCCGACCAGGGTTCTCTAGGCCCGGCTCTCTCTAGACCCCGACTCGAAGGGGCGTTCACCTGATCGGGTGAACGCCCCTTTCGTCGTCATGCCTCCTTGACGGCCCTTCCAGCGGCCTTTTGAAGCCCTCAAAAGCCCTCTAAGAAAGCAGGCTTCGGCGAACGATCGTCTGGTCGCGCCCGGGCCCCACTCCGATGAGTGAAATCGGGCAGCCCGACAGGCCCTCGAGGGCCGAAACATAGTCCTGGGCTTCGGCAGGCAGGTCTCGGAAGCCGCGGCAGGAGGAGACGTCCTCGTCCCATCCGGGAAACATCTCGTAGACCGGCTTGGCTCGCGCAAATTCGGCTTGAGTGACGGGGACGTCGTCGACGCGCACGCCATCGATCTCGTAGGCCACGCATACGGGGATCTCCGCGAAGCCGCCCAAAACGTCGAGCTTTGTCAAGACCAGATCCGTCAGCCCGTTGACTCTGGTCGCGTAACGGGCCACCGGAACGTCGAACCATCCGCAACGGCGCGGGCGCCCCGTCGTCGTCCCGAATTCGCCGCCCCCAAGCCGAAGCCGCTCCCCTGCCTCGTCAAGGAGCTCCGTAGGGAAAGGGCCCTCGCCCACGCGGGTGACATACGCCTTGGCGATCCCCACAACACGGTCGATGCGCGCGGGCCCCACGCCCGTCCCCGTGCAGGCCCCGCCGGCCGTCGCGTTCGACGACGTCACGAACGGGTAGGTGCCGTGGTCGATGTCGAGCATCGTCGATTGCCCGCCCTCGAAGACCACCGTCTCTCCGGCGTCGAGAGCGGCATTGACCTCGCGTCCGACGTCGCCGACCATCGGGCGCAGCCGTTCGGCGTAGCCGGAAAGCTCCGCGACGACGGCTTCGACGTCGATCTCCTCACCCGCGCTTTCCAGCAGGGCCCGCTTCTGTTCGACGGCGGCGCCCACGCGCTCGCGCAAAAGCTCGCGGTCGAAAACGTCTTGGATGCGAATGCCCAAACGCGACGCCTTGTCTGCATAAGCCGGGCCGATCCCCCTCCCCGTCGTGCCTATCTTGCGCGGCCCCAGACTTCGCTCACTGAGCGCGTCGAGGACCTTGCAAAAAGGGGTGATGACATGCGCATTGGCTGAAATCCGCAGCTTGGCGACGTCGATTCCCCGCGATTCAAGCTCCGCGATCTCCTGGAAGAGAACGCCGAGGTCCACAACCACCCCGTTGCCGATGACGGGAACGCATCCGGGCGAAAGAATCCCCGAGGGAAGCAGATGCAGCGCGAACTTCTCCCCATCGACCACCACCGTGTGGCCGGCGTTGTTGCCCCCGTTGAACTTGACGACGCACCGCGCCGCCGTTCCGAGCTGATCGGTTGCCTTCCCTTTGCCCTCGTCGCCCCATTGCGCTCCGAGAATGACGATTGCGGGCATACTTCCTCCGTTTGCCTCAAACCATGTAAAGGGATACCCGCTTTACGTCCCAAGCATAGGCAATGACCGCCCGCCGTGCACGGTCCGCCCCGGCGCGATCGTCGCATTTGCCACAAAAGTGGGCGAGCATTTTCCGTCCGGCACCCTGTAGTCTTGATGTGACGTGCATGACGCAACGACGCCTGCCCGGTGTCACCGCCATTGCCCGGCGCCAGCCATCGGCCGGAGTTCACAGCGTCCTTTAAGTTCGCAAGGAGAATCATGTCGACCGATCTGACGCAGCCATTGGCCGCATTCGTCCGCGCCGCCTCCGGCAAAACCACCCGAAACTCGACCGAGATGGAGTTCTGGACGGGCCTTTCGAGCCTCGTCGTCGAACGCATCGCCGACGCCTGGCACGCAACTTACCGCGCCTACGAGCCCGGCCGGCAAGCAGCCTACTTTTCCGCGGAGTTCCTCGAAGGCCGCGCACTGCTCAACAACCTCGTCAATTTGGGCATGCTCGACGACGCCCGCGCCGCCCTCGAAGCCCACGGCCAGAGCCTCAGCGACATCCTCGAGGCCGAATCCGACGCAGCTCTGGGCAACGGAGGTCTGGGCCGCCTGGCCGCATGTTTCCTGGATTCCTGCGCGACGATGGACCTCCCGGTGACGGGCTACGGAATCCTCTACCGCTACGGGCTCTTCAAGCAGACGATCGACGACGGCTTCCAGAACGAGCATCCCGACCCCTGGATGGAGGAGGGCTACCCCTTCGTCATCCGCCACGAAGAAGCCTCCAAATACGTCCATTTCGCTGACATGCATGTGCGCGCGGTGCCCTACGACATGCCGATCACCGGCTACGGGACGAAGAACGTCAACACGCTTCGCCTGTGGAAGTCCGAGCCCATCGAGGAATTCGACTACGACGCCTTCAACTCCCAGCGCTTCACCGACGCGATCATCGAGCGCGAGCGCGTGGCGGACCTGTGCCGCGTCCTTTACCCGAACGACACGACCTACGAGGGCAAGGTCCTGCGCGTGCGCCAACAGTACTTCTTCGTTTCGGCGTCGTTGCAGACGATGATCGACACCTACATCCGAAACCACGGAGAGGACCTGCGCGACTTCGGCAAGTACAACTCGATCCAGCTCAACGACACGCATCCGGTGCTGGCCATTCCCGAACTCATGCGCCTGCTGCTGGACGAGCACGGCATGTCGTGGGAAGACGCGTGGAAAGTCGTGCAAAGCACCTTCGCCTACACCAACCACACGGTTCTCGCCGAGGCCCTGGAGACGTGGGAGACCTCGATTTTCCAGCAAATCTTCCCGCGCATCATGGAGATCGTCGCCGAAATCGACCGCCGCTTCCGCATCGAGCTCGCCGACAAGGGCTGCGACCAGGGGAAGATCGACTACATGGCTCCGCTCTCCGGAGGGCGCGTGCACATGGCGTGGATCGCCTGTTATGCGTCGTATTCAATCAACGGCGTCGCGGCAATCCACACCGACATCCTCAAGCGCGACACCCTCCACGACTGGCACGACATCTGGCCCGAGAAGTTCAACAACAAGACGAATGGCGTGACGCAACGCCGCTGGCTCAACGCCTGCAACCCGGGCTTGGCCGCGCTGCTGACCGAGAAGCTCGGATCCGACGCCTGGGTTCGCGACCTCTCAAAGCTTCTCGACCTCGAGGCCAAGGGCGACGACGCGCTATATGAGCGCCTCAACGAGATCAAGCGCAAGAACAAGGTGCGTTTCGCCGAATGGCTGGAAAAGCGACAGGGCGACTCGATTCCGATCGACGCCGTCTACGACGTGCAGATCAAGCGGCTGCACGAGTACAAGCGCCAGCTTCTCAACGCCATGTACATCCTCGATCTGTACTACCGGATCAAGGCCGACCCCGGCATGGACGTCGTCCCGCGCGTCTTCATCTTCGGCGCCAAGGCCGCCCCCGGATACAAGCGGGCGAAGGCCATTATCAAGTTCATCAACGAAGTCGGCCGCGTCGTCAACAACGACCCCGACACGAAGGATCTCATCCGCGTCGTTTTCGTCGAGAACTACAACGTGACGCCCGCCGAGTACATCATCCCCGCCGCCGACGTCTCCGAGCAGATCTCGATGGCAGGAAAAGAGGCCTCGGGAACGTCGAACATGAAGTTCATGATGAACGGCGCCCTCACGCTCGGCACGCTCGACGGCGCCAACGTGGAAATCGCCGATGCCGTCGGCGAGGACAACGCCTACATCTTCGGAGCCCGCGAGGAGGAGCTCCCCGAGCTTCGCCGCAACTACGACCCCCGCCACCACTACGAGACGGTCCCGGGGCTCAAGCGCGTCATGGACGCCTTCGTCGACGGCACCCTTGACGACGGCGGATCCGGTGACTTCCACGATCTGCGGGCCTCGCTTATCGACGGCTCGTCGTGGGACAAGCCCGACACCTACTATCTGCTGGGCGACTTTGCGTCCTATCGCGAAGCCCGCGACCGCATGGCCGAGGATTACCGCGACCGCAAGGAGTGGGCGCGCAAGTGCTGGGTCAACATCTGCCGTTCGGGCATCTTCAGCTCCGACAGGACGATCGGCGACTACGCCCGCGACGTCTGGAAGATCGAACCGAAGTCCATCTGAGCGTTCTCGAACCGGACGACCCCGGCGACGCTCTTTTGACGCGTACGTGATCTCATGATGAGCACTGGAAGCGACTCATGAGATCACGTACTTTTCGCCGTCTCTGCTGCGTCTTACGCAATCTCGGCGACCGTCTTCGCACCTTTTCCCCCAAAGGAGACCTCCGTTTCTGTAACGTTTGTGCAACAGTTTTCATAACCGCCTCCACTTGTGATAGAAAATGGGTACGCTCGGCTCTCACCGAGCAACGCACACCCCGACGGCGGGACTGTCTCGCCGGTTTGTCCAAAGGAGGGCATTCATGCGTCGCACCACAAGCATCGTGGCCGCCGTGGCGGCGGCTGCGGTATCTCTCGGAGGCCTAGCGGCCTGCTCGAGCAGCTCTGACAAGAAAGACGACGGCAAAGCCTCCGTCTAGTACCTCAACTTCAAACCCGAAGCCGAGAAGGCCTGGAAGAAAGTCGCGGCAGAATACAAGAAGAAGACAGGCGTCGAGGTCAAGATCCGCACCGCGGCGGCCGGAAACTACGAGCAGACGCTCAAGACGGAAATCAACAAGTCTGACGCGCCGACCCTCTTCAACGTCAACGGCCCCATTGGCCTGAAGAACTGGGAGAAGTACGCCTCGGACCTGAGCGACGAGAAATTCACCAAGGATCTGACAAAGAAAGATTTGGCGCTCAAGGGCGAAGACGGCAAGATCTACGGCGTCCCCTTCACCACCGAGGGCTATGGAATCGTTTACAACGACGCCATCATGAAGAAGTACTTTGCCCTGCCGGACGCCAAGGCGAAGTCGGTCGACGAGATCAAGGGCTTCGACAAGCTCAAGGAAGTCGCCGAGGACATCCAAGCCAAGAAGGACCAGCTCGGCATCAAGGGCGCATTCGCTTCGACGTCGCTCGCTTCCGGGGAAGACTGGCGCTGGCATACCCACCTGGCCAACTACCCCCTCCATTACGAGTTGAAGGACGCCAAAGCCAAGGACGCCGACACCCTTAAGGGGACCTACCTCGACAACTACAAGAAGATCTTCGACCTGTACCTGAAGAACTCGACGGTTTCGCCTTCGGAGGCGAGCAGCAAGTCCGTTTCCGACTCGATGTCCGAGTTCGCCCGCGGCCAGGCCGCCATGGTCCAGAACGGCAACTGGGCCTGGGAGCAGATCAAGGGCGACAAGGGCAACGTCGTCAAGCCTGAGGACGTTCATTTCCTTCCGATCTACACGGGAGTCAAAGGCGAGGAGAAGAACGGCATCGCGATCGGAACGGAGAATTACCTCGCCCTCAACAACAAGGCCTCCGAATCCGACAAGAAGGCTTCGATCGACTTCGTCAATTGGCTCTACACCTCCAAGGAAGGCACCAAGATGGTCTCCGAGGACCTCGGCTTCATCGCGCCTTTTAAGGCATTCTCCTCCCAGAGCCCGTCCGAGCCGCTCGGCAAGGAAGTGGTCAAGTACATCAACAACAAGGACCTGGATCCCGTGACCTGGGACTTCACGGTCTTCCCCTCGGAAGACTACAAGAAGCAGCTCGGCTCGCACCTCCAGCAGTACGCAGCCGGCAAGGAAGAATGGTCCGACGTCGCCAAGTACTTCACTTCCGAGTGGAAGAAGGGCAAGGAACAGAACAAGGACAGCTAGCGCACAGGCGGGCCGACGCCGCCCCGGCTCGGCCCGCCTTCCCGCAGCGCAAGTCCGGCACCGGGGCGAACCCGCACAAAGAGAAACGCGGCGGCATCGGCCCTCCGGCGCTTCGGCGCAGCGACGGAGCCGCAGGCGCCCGCGCGTCCGTATTACCCGCACTCGCTTGCGGAGCGGCAGTCCCGCAATCTCTGTAAAGTGACAACGCCCAGTCCTCGCAGGGCAAGGGCACACCGCCGGCTCGTCGCCGCACTTCTTTTTGGAGACCGATCATGACCAGATCCTTGAAGAAATACTTCCCGGTCTTCACCGGGCCCACACTCATCGCTTTCACCATCGCCTTCCTCATTCCCTTCGTGGTGGGCGTCTACCTTTCCTTCAACAAGTTCACGGCCATCGACGACGCCGAATGGGTGGGTCTGAAGAACTACGCAGCCGCGTTCTCCGAAAGGTCGCACTTCGTCGAGGCCTTGACTTTCACGGCCATGGTCACGGCGGTGGCCATCGTCACCGTCAACATCGGCGCATTCACACTCGCCTACATGCTCACCCGCAAGCTCCGCGGAACCAACGTCTTTCGAACCGTCTTCTTCCTGCCCCGAACCTCATCGGCGGCTTGGTGCTCGGCTATACGTGGCAGACAATGCTCAACGCCATCATCAACCGTTTCGCCGAAGGGTCGATCCAAGACGATTGGAGGTACGGGTTCGCAGGACTCGTCTTGCTGACCAGCTGGCAGATGATGGGCTACATGATGATCATCTACATCGCGGGCCTGCAGAACGTTCCGCCCGAACTCATTGAGGCCGCGCAGATCGACGGCGCTTCCAAATGGCAGGCGATGAGGTCCGTGACCCTGCCGATCATGATGCCTTCCATCACCATCTGCACATTCTTGACGCTTGCCAACACGTTCAAGATGTACGACCAAAACCTTGCCCTGACGGACGGCAAGCCCTACAAGGAGACCCAGATGGCGGCCCTCAACATTTTCAAGAGGATGTTCGACATTCGCAACGGCGAGGGCACAGCGCAAGCCATGGCCGTCATCTTCTTCATCGTCGTCGCCGTCATCGCCTTCATTCAGCTGCGCGTCACCCGTTCGAAGGAGGTCGACCAGTGAGCGCCACCAACAGCAACGCCGCGCGTTCGGCGTCGGGCACCGCAAACACCCAGTCCGACGCCGCTTCCGGCGCCGTCGCAGCCAAAGCGGCGCACACAGCGTCCGGTGCGGCGAGCACCCCGTCCGACTCCGAACGTCCCGACTCCAAGGCGTCTGCGGCCGCGAAAGCCTCGGCCGCCGCGAAAGCGCCGATGCCCGCTGTCTCGCGTCCGCGTTTCTCCCCGGGCAGGGCGGTTCTCACGCTTTTCTTGACGCTGCTTTCGCTTCTGTGGCTCATTCCGCTCGCGTTCATTCTGATCAACTCGTTCAAGGGCAAGCTGTTCATCTCGGAAAGCCCTTTCGCGCTGCCGGACGGGGAGTCGAGCGTGGGTCTGAACAACTACACGAAGACCCTCGGGGACGAGAATTTCGGCCAGGCGATCTTGTGGTCGCTGTTCATCACGGTGGCCTCTGTGGCCGTGATCGTCTTCTTCTGCGCGATGACGGCCTACTACATCACCCGCGTGAAGACGTGGTGGACGTCGGTGATCTACTACCTTTTCGCCTTCTCGATGATCGTGCCGTTCCAAATGGTCATGTTTCCGACGTCGAGCATCGCCGACAGGCTAGGGCTGGCAACTCCCTGGGGAATGGTGCTGCTTTACCTCGGATTCGGCGGGGGCCTTTCGGTGTTCCTTTTCTCCGGCTTTGTCAAGTCGATCCCGCTGGAGATCGAGGAGGCCAGCTACATCGACGGCTGTTCGCCGCTGCAGAACTACTTCCGCGTGGTCATGCCGCTGCTCAAGCCGACGGCGGTCACCGTGGCCATTCTCAACACGATGTGGGTGTGGAACGACTTCCTCCTCCCCTACCTCGTCATAGGCAGCGACGAGCGCTACAAGACGATCCCGATCGTCATCCAAGGAATGATCGGAACGAACGGGAACAAGGACCTCGGGGCGCAGATGGCGGTGCTGGTCATGGCAGTCATCCCGATCGTCGTCTTCTACCTGGCCTGCCAGAAGTACATCGTCGAGGGCGTGGCCGCGGGCGCGGTCAAGGGCTGAGCCACGCGATCGCATGAGCGTCCTGTCTCCCGACTCGAAGTTCTATCGGGGCCTGTCGACGGCGACCGATCTGGTCATAGTCAATCTGCTGACGCTCGCCGCCTCCATTCCCGTGGCGACGGCGGGCGCGGCGCTCACGGCCTGCGCCCGGGTCTGCGGCGAGACGGTCCGCGAGGAGGACGGCTACCTCGTGCGCACGTGGTGGGCGGCCTTCCGCAAGAATCTGGTTCAATCAATGGGCTGGTGGATTCCGTGCGCAATCCTCCTCGGCGCGGGCGCGGCCGAGAGCTGGCTCCTTTCGGGCATCGACGATTCTCGCTTGGCCGGCGGCCTGAACGGCCTGCTCATCGTGGGGCTCGCCGCCGTGCTGGGCGTGCTCAGCTGGACGGCGCCGCTCCAGGCATTCTTCGAGAACACGGCAATCGGCCACGTGGGAAACGCCGCGGTGCTTGCCGGGGGCTACCTGTGGCGCACACTGGCCAATGTCGCAGTGGCTCTCGCGCCGCTGGCCGTCTTCGTCGCGGTTCCCAGGGCGCGCATGGCCGCGGTCTGGTTCGTTGCGATCATCGGCGTCGCGTTCACAGCGTACATGCAAGCCATCATCGAGAAGGCCGCGCTGGACAAACTGCTCGATGCTGCCCGCGACTAGGAGTTTTGTCTCCGGGGCCGGAACAGTCTCCGGCCGCCGAGGGCGGGGAACCATCGTCAGCGAGCGAATCGGCACCGACCGTCAGTTTAGCCGGCCGCCGAGGCAAGCGGCAAGCGAGCTGGCGGGAACAGAACGACGCAGAGGCGGCAGAGCAACCTAACGGCATCAGAACAACGCAGCGGCAGAACAACGTAGCGGCAGCAAAGCGACGTCAAAGCGCAACGGCGAGGTCAGCCCGCGCAGGAGAGGCGCCCGGAGCATAAAGCGTCGGCACGGCATCGGCACGGCGTCACGGCATAGGCGCGATGTCACGGTATAGGCGCGATGTCATGGCATAGGAGTGCGGCGAGGCATGAAAAGTGCCTTCGCGCATGACAACGGCCGTTCAACGGAAAGCGCCGTCGTCGGCGAGATTTTGCCGACGACGGCGCAGCGTCGTGTCCGGTGGAATCTGAGCCGCCTATCCAGACCGCCGTTGTCCCAGTCGAACCGAAGCGATCGTCAAGAAGCTCTGGCCTCAGCTCATCTTGGTTCCGACCGAGCCGAGGCGGTCACAGGCTTCGAGCACGCGGGCGGCCATGCCGGCCTCGGCCAGCTTGCCCCACGAGCGCGGGTCGTAATCCTTCTTGTTGCCGACTTCGCCGTCGACCTTGAGGACGCCGTCGTACTTGCGGAACATGTGGTCGGCGACGGGGCGGGTGAAGGCGTACTGGGTGTCTGTGTCGACGTTCATCTTGATGACGCCGTTCTCGACGGCGAGGGCGATCTCGTCTGCGGTGGAGCCGGAGCCGCCGTGCATGACGAGGTCGAAGGGGCGGTTGTTCTTCCAGCCGACCTTCGCCGCGACCTCTTCCTGGATGGTGCCCAGGATCTCGGGGCGCAGCTTGACGTGGCCGGGCTTGTAGACGCCGTGGACGTTGCCGAAGGTCAGAGCCGTCAGGTAACGGCCGTTCTCGCCGAGGCCGAGAGCCTCGACCGTGGCGAGCGCGTCTTCGGTGGTGGTGTACAGCTTCTCGTTGATTTCGCCGACCACGCCGTCTTCTTCGCCGCCGACGACGCCGATCTCGATCTCGAGGATGGTGTTGGCGGCCTGCGACAGGGCGAGGAGCTCCTTGGCGATCTCGAGGTTCTCAGCCAACGGAACGGCCGAACCGTCCCACATATGCGACTGGAAGAAGGGAAGGCGGCCGGCCTTGACTTCCTCGGCCTCGAGCTCGAGCAGGGGGCGTACCCACGAATCGATGTTCTGCTTGGCGCAGTGGTCGGTGTGGAGCGCGACGGTCACGGGGTAGTTCTTGGCGACTTCGCGCGCATATGCGGCGAGGGCGAGCGAACCGGCGACGCGGTCCTTGACAGTGGAGCCCGAGGCGTACTCGGCGCCGCCGACGGACACCTGGATGATGCCGTCGGACTGAGCTTCGGTGAATCCCTGCAGGGCCGCTGTGAGGGTCTGCGATGACGTCACGTTGATTGCCGGGTAGGCGAACTTGCCTTCCTTGGCGCGGTTGAGCATCTCTGCATAGACTTCAGGGGTTGCGATAGCCACGAATAATCTCCTTCGTGTTGTTGCTGACTACCCTCTTATTCTCTCACTTGACAGCAGGTACACAACACGCGAACGTCCCAAGATTCCCGCCCGCGACTGAGGCCACTGTCACGCTGAGACGGCGGTCACTGCTTCGGCAAGGCGGTCGGCACCCTCCAAGGTAGCCAACACCGCCTTCCAAGGCCACCGATACTGCCTCCCCAAGGCTGCCGTCGCTGCGAATCGCTCCCAAGAGACGTGCTCCGACACAACGATGCTGCACTTCGGCCGCACTTCAAGGCCGCGCTCTCCCTCACCGATGCTGCACGGACCACCAGTGCATGGCGATGGCGGCGGCGGCAGCCACGTTCATCGAGCGGGTCGAACCGTACTGTTCGATGCGCACGGCGAAGTCGCAAGCCGCGAGCAGCTCGGGCGAGATGCCGGAGGATTCCTGCCCGAACACGAGCAGGCACCGCTCGGGCAGCCGGGTCTCTTCGAGCGCAGCCGACCCCGGCGGATTGTCAACGGCAACCATCGCGTAGTCGTTTGCCCTGGCCCATTCGACGACGTCGCGCACCTCCGGCCGATGGAAGACGTCCACATACCTGTCGGTGACGAGCGCGCCCTTGCGGTTCCACCGCTTGCGGCCCACGATGTGCACGCCGGAGACGTTGAAGGCGTTGCCGGTGCGCACGATCGAGCCAATGTTGAGGTCGTGCGCCAGGTTCTCGATGGCGATCTGGAGGGCCGCCCGGCTGGGAGCGAGGTCGGCCCGGATCGCCTCGACGCTCCAATAGCGGTACTTGTCGATCACGTTGCGCCGGTCGCCGCTTTCCAGCAGGGCCGGGTCGAGGCGCGGATCGTCCGGCCACGGGCGAGGATACGGCCCGACGCCGACGTCGCGCCGCGCGTTGCCCAGCGAGGGGTCCTCGGGCGGCCCGGAAAGCTGCGCGGGCTCGAAAGACCCGGCGGGTCTGCTCGCCGCCGCGGGCAGTTCCCCGACATCGCCGACCGCCTCGTCCGCCAGCGGCCTTGCCCCGACCGTTTTATCCGCCAATCGCTCCGCTCCGGCGGCAGAATCCGCTGCCGCCGCATCCGGCCTCTGAGCTACGCCGAGGGGTTCGTCGACAGCCTCCGCTGGGTCATCAGTCACGCCGACCTCCCCGTCACGCCGAGAAACTGATTCGCTGCCTTATCGCTGGCCCTTGCCTTCGCAGCGGAAGCCGCCGCAGCAGCCGAAGCCGCGTTCGCTGCCTCACATCCGGGCTTCCGCCTCATGCCCTGACTTCCAGACCAAGTCATACCTGGGCTTCCAGGCCGAGGTCTTCCAGTCCAAGCGCGGCCAGGTACGGAACGCCGCAGGCTTCGATCTTTTCCCTGGCGCCGGTGGCCCGGTCGACGACCACCGCCACGGCTAGCACGTTCGCCCCGACCTCGCGCGCGGCTTCGAGGGCTTGGATGGGCGAACCGCCGGTCGTGGACGTGTCCTCCAAAATCACGACGTTGCGCCCTTCGATGGACGGGCCCTCGATTCGCCGCTTCGTGCCGTGGTCTTTGGCTTCCTTCCGCACGACGAAGGCGTCGACGTCAAGTCCGCGGGAAGCCGCGGCGTGCATAATGGCGGTGGCTACGGGGTCGGCGCCCATCGTCAGTCCGCCGACGGCGTCGGCCACGCCCGCGCCGAAGCCCGCCTCCTCGAGCATGTCGAGCATGACATGCCCCACAAGCGGACCTGCTTCGTGGTGAAGCGTGGCGCGGCGCATGTCCACGTAATACGAGGACTTCTTGCCGGATGCCAGCGTAAAGTCCCCGCGTTGGACGGCCAAAGAGCCGACCAGTTCAATGAGTCGCCTGCGAAGAGAATCGTTCACAGACTCAAGTGTACTTCGCTAGTTCGCTATCAAGTTTCACGCCTAAATCAACGTCCGGTGTTTGGCAAACCTGGCCCATTTTTGTTGGACCATGTGTCATACGAACTGCCAGTTTCGATTTCGCTCTGACTCTCTTTTAGCTTTTCTACATTCTCCTGATCTTGATTGTGAATGTAGTCACTTGAAATTTTGAAGTTATCAGCCGCTTCGTTTATATCCCAAGCAAGTTCTTTCGCTAACCGAACGAAAAGCCACTGTAAGTTTGAAATAGCCTGACTTACTTCCGTGACCTTTCCTTGCCTTCGAAGTGGTCCATAAGGGTTTACGCCTGCCATGGTGCTACTAGCTAATGTAAACTGCGAAGAAACCTCGTTCTTAAGAATGCTGGACACATCCCCCACTATCGTTTCATTCACGTCAAGAACGTTAGCCCCTTCAACTTCGTCGGATGATATAGGAGCTAACTTAATGTCGACCAGTTGACGATTATCCTCGCTAGAAATGTGGTCATAATTTTGCCTGAGATTATCGGCGATTTTCGTTTCAATTTTCGTTATTATGTCAACAATGGCCTTTAGATTCCCTTCAAACGTGGACATTGCGTCCTCAAACTCTTTACAGGGATTCTTATTCAAATTAGAGACCAGATCACCAATATTTTCCAAACCAAATTTCAATCCAGCAATTACTTTACCGTCTTTTCCAGTCAACGCACTATAAATTTCGACAACTTTCTGAGCGGCAGATATCACGACTTCAAAACCCTTTTCTTGATGCATCTGAACACTCTTAAATACTTCTATAGCTTGTATTACAACATTCAACACACCATCCCTCACTTCAGAAAACATTGCCGACTCGGCGGCAAAGGCACGATGGCACAAGCGGGGTAAACACGCCTGAGCCTCATCGACACTGATCATTTTAGTGACGACTTTCGAAAAGGCCCTCACAAACTGACCGTTCATGTTGTTTAACTTCTGTTTCACATCTCCGAGGTCGGTCCCCACAGTGCCTGCCGTAATCGTTCTGTCTCCATCACTAACAGTTTCAGGAATGATCAAACTTGTTGCGTTCTTACACAGCGTCGCCTGGCTTTCAATCTGATCAATAACGGGTAGGCCCATAAGAGGTTTTAAAGCCTCATCTATGCGATTTCGTATCCCATCAAAGATTTTCTGAGCGCGCAGAGTCTGCTCAGGCTTGTAATTAGGATCTCTACGATCACCGTATTTTTTCATGTATACCTCACCACCGCCAAGACCAGTACTCGCATCTGGACAAGTTATATAAGCTTCCTTACCGTGAATCATAGACTTTTCCACGTACATGCCATCTTCTATTTCATAATGATCCGTCCAATACACCTGCGATGCCATATAGGCATCAATCGCCGCTCTTTTTAGAGGGCCAACAAACTCAGACAAGTTATCATAAGTCTGCTTAGTTTCGCTGGGATTTTCTTGAGGCTTTGTCACTTTTAGACCTTTCTAGTTATTGTTGTTTGTTTGAACGCTCTAAACCGATCTAGAGAAGGAAATCTCGTAGGCTGAGACGACAGACGAGCGAAACCGTCAGCTCCGCTATAGAACCAGTTATTTGCGAGTCGAGAACTACGTCGAAGGATACTAGGGATTAGATTTATTATCAGACTGTCTGTCGAAAGTGCCCCCCCGTTACACTCAACCCATATTGGGCACGCCACCGGGCTGTGGATTGCCTCCAGGCTGGCCGCCGTAGCCGGGCTGCATTCCGCCATTCTGGGGCCCGTACCCGGGCTGGCCGCCGAAGCCGGCAGCGGGCGGCGTGTTGAAGCCTCCAAAGTTGACTTGGGGCAGCTGCCTGTCGGCGCTGTCGATCTCGAAGTATTCGGCCTTCTGCAGGCTCATCATCGACGCCACGATCGAGGAGGGGAACTTCTCCGCCTTCGTGTTGAGGTCACGCACGTTCGAGTTGTAGAAACGGCGGCCTGCGGCGATGCGATCCTCGGTGTTGGTCAACTCCTGTTGGAGATTGAGGAAGCTCGTGTCAGCGCGCAGCGTCGGGTAGTTTTCGGCAACGGCAAAAAGCCGCGAAAGCGCCCCCGACAGGGCCGATTCGCTCTGCGACCTCTGAGCGAGCGACGCCGCCGGCGCCTCCGCCAGGCGACGGGCCTCGACCACGGCCTGCAGCGTCATCTGCTCGTGGGCCATATACCCGCGGACCGTCTCGACGAGGTTGGGAATGAGATCCCGGCGCCTCTTGAGTTCGACGTCGATCTGTCGCCACGACTCCTGGACGAAGTTCCGCAGCTTGACGAACCCGTTGTACGTGACGATGTACCACAGAATCAGCAGGAGCAAGATCGCTGCAACGGCGATGATGGCAACCTTCATCGTTCCCTTCCTTCCGGTTCCGCAGCGTGCCCTGGACGGGGCGCCTGCGACGCCTGTTCGCGTGCGACGCAGGGCCGCATCTGGGGCTCCGCATCGCGGGTTTCAGTTTTCCAAGCCCCGCCGACGCCCGAGGCCTTCGCCTCGAAAGTCGTCAGGGCCAGACCGGATGACCGGCCTTGTGCAAACAGGCTAACCCGAAAAGCAAGGCGAATTCGCGCCAGATTCCGGGGAGAGGTACAAGCGTCCGCAATGCGATGGCGTCGTGGCCTTGGACGACCCGACACAGAACGACGAGACGGCACAAACGACGCGTCACGAAAGCTGGAGCGGAAATCTCCAAGAGGCGGGACGCGGTGTAAGCGGAGCGCAGAGGCTAAGCCACTGCGGAGAGCCAGGCTGAGACAGGCTGGCACCGGAGCGGGACCACGGACGACGCTGGACTCAAACAGAGCAGGCTCAGCCGCGGCGGCCGGAACGCTCCGGGCCCGCGACAGCGCGCACGAGGCTCCGCGGCGCGACCTTGAGGGCGCCCGCGAGCGCGCGGTACCTTCGCGACGGCGTGACGACCACTTTGCCGCGGCGCACGCCCTCGATGGCTTCGGCGGCCACCCGCTCGGCCGGGATAAAGGCGGATTCGGGCCACTGCCCCGGATCGACGTCGACCTTTTCGTGGAACTCTGTATGCACCAGGCCGGGGCAGACGACCGTAGCGTTGACTCCCGTGCCCCTCAAACTTGCCGCCAAGCCCTCGGTGAAGGTGCGCACCCAGGCCTTGTGCGCGGAGTAGGTTCCCTGCGCCGTCAACGCGGCCATCGAGGCGATGTTGAGGATGCCTCCGCCGCCGCGGGCGACCATGCCGGGGATCGCCGCGTGGCACGTCATGAGGACGGCGCGCACCATGACGTTGAGCGCGTTGAGCTCGCGTTCGATGTCGCCGCCGACGAAGTCTTGGCCGAGCCCGAATCCCGCGTTGTTGACGAGCAGTCCCACAGGGCGCTCGTCGTCGATGAGGCGCTCGCACACGCGCAGGGTGCCCTCGGCCTGCGAGAGGTCGGCCGGCAGGACCTCTACCTCTACGTCGGCGACCTGCCTGATATGTTCGGCCACCTCTTCGAGTCGATCCGCACTTCTCGCCACGAGGATGAGGTTCATGCGCTCAGCCGCCAACTGCCACGCGATTTCACGACCAATTCCGGATGTCGCCCCGGTTATTAAAGCGGTAGCCATGCATTCAGCCTATCCCGAAGCTCAAGGCATGAGGCGGAACGTCGCGCGGCGCGCCTAGCGGGCGTCGCGAGGCGGAGCGTCGCGCGACGGGCCTAGTCAGCCTCGTCCTTTCTCACACCGAGGGGCGACGGCGGCCGTCAGCTTCTCGAAAAGTGTCGGAGGCGAATGAGATGCTTGGTGGCATGGACGTTCTTTCGACTCGCGATTCGCTCATCGTGGCGGCGGCCGCGCTGGCGGCCGAGCATGCTGACGCGCTCACCGCCGAGGAATCGCGAATCGTCGACGGATGCGACGCGCCGAGCCCTTCACGTTCCGACCTGGCCGAAATCCGAGAACTCATCCGGACCGGCCGCGACCCCCTGGGAACGGCCTATTGCCGCGTCCACTCCGCGGAACTGCGGCGCCCGCTGGGGCAGACCTACACGTCGCGAGAGATCGTCGAAGCGATGACCGCTTGGGCTGCGGCCAACGGCTCGCCGACGCGCGTCGTCGACCCCGGCGCCGGCTCCGGCCGCTATCTTCTGGCCGCGGCCAAGAGCTTTCCCGAGGCCCGCCTGTTCGGCGTCGACGTCGATCCCCTCGCGGCGCTGATGCTGCGGGCAAACCTTGCGGCGTGCGGCCTTGCGGATCGCGCTGAGGTCCGTGTGAGCGACTTTCGCACACTCAGCCTGCCCCCGGCAGACGGTTCCACGCTTTTCCTGGGCAATCCGCCCTATGTGCGCCACCACTCGATACCGCCCGAATGGAAGGAATGGTTCGCGGCCACGGCGAAACGGCACGGTTTGAAGGCCAGCAAACTCGCCGGGTTGCACGTCCATTTCTTCTTGGCGACCGCCGAGCATGCCCGCCCCGGGGATTACGGCGCCTTCATCACATCCTCGGAATGGCTCGACGTCAACTACGGCAAGCTCGTTCGCGACCTTCTTTTGGACGGCCTGGGCGGCCAATCGCTCCATCTCATCGACGCCAGCGTCTTGCCGTTCGACGACGTCGCCACAACAGGCATGATCACATGCTTCAAGATCGGGGACTCACCGGCAGCCGTCAAACTCCGCCGCGTGAGGTCCGTCGGGCAGCTTGGCCGGCTCGAAGGCGGACGCGGCGTCTCCCGCAAACGGCTCGCCGCCTCCGACAAATGGTCCGTTCTGACGCGCACATCCCCCAAACTGCCGGAAGGGTACGTCGAACTTGGCGAGCTGTGCCGCGTTCACCGAGGCGCGGTCACCGGGGCAAACAGAGTGTGGGTAAGGCGGGGCGCCGCTTCCGACCTCCCAGAGCGGGTCCTTTTCCCAAGCGTGACGAAGGCCCGCGAACTGTTCGCGGCGGGAAAACGGCTGACTTCCGGGGAAGGATTGCGCAATGTCATCGACCTTCCGTGGGACCTTGACGTCTTCGACGCCGAGGAACGCCGGCAAATAGACAAATTTCTGCGCGAGGCACAACTGAAAGGCGTGGACAAGGGATACATCGCAGCCAATCGCAAGGCGTGGTGGAGCGTGGGACTGCGCGACGCCGCGCCAATCCTCGCGACGTACATGGCCCGGCGCCCCCCGGCCTTCGTGCGCAACGACATTGATGCCCGGCACATCAACATCGCGCACGGCGTCTATCCGCGGACGCCGATGAGCCCCGCGCTCCTCGACCGCCTAGCAGACGCTCTGCGCGCAAGCGTCAATCTGTCCCAAGGCAGAACGTACGCCGGCGGGCTTGTGAAATTCGAGCCCAGGGAGATGGAGCGCATTCCCGTTCCAAACCTCGACCGGCTGGCAGAAGGGACCGAGCCGTGAACCCGCAGGCACAGCCGCCGCTTTGGTCCGAAGAGGAGCTTTCTGCCGACTCGGCGAAGGCGATTTCGCGTTTTCGCGAGACACGCGTCCAGGAGCCCTTGGAGCTGTATCTCGACCATTTCGACGCGCATCGCCGAAATATTGAAGACATCTTCGAAAAGACCTGCTGTCTCACACGGCTTCGCGACCAAGCCCACGAGCTGTTGACCAGGCACGACTACCTCACCGAGATCCGCTACCTGACCTCGCCCTCGGTCAGCGAAGACGATCTGAAAGTCCTGACCGACGCCAAGCTCAGCCATTCGTATTTAGAGAAGAACCCTGATGCCACGAGGAATATCATCGACGTCGTCTTGTTGGGACTTGACCGAGAACGTTTTCCATGGCTCGGCGAGAATCGCATGCCCACAGCCGAAGAGGGCACGGCTGCCATAGTTTCGACCGCCGCCCTCATCGCCAATCAGAAAGTTCAGACGGCGCGCCGCAGCGCGGCCAAGAACCTGCAAGAAGACGAGGTCGCGAAGGCCCTTCTTGCGAGTGGGTACGTCGAAGTCGAACGCCGCAGCGTCGACAATTTCTCGCGGATTCCCGGCCCCGGAGAGTTCTGCAAGGAATCTCTGTTCGGCGGAAGGAAGGCGGATCTCGTCATCGGCCTTTGGGACGGCCGGGCGATGCCAACCGAATGCAAAGTCAGCAACTCTTCGACCAATTCGGTCAAACGGCTCAACAACGACGCGGCGGTCAAGGCAAAGGTCTGGCTGCGAGAATTCGGCACCGCCTCCTGCATACCGGCGGCGGTGCTCTCGGGAGTGTTCAAAGTCCACAACCTCTTGAGCGCCCAAAAGAACGACCTGACGATCTTTTGGTCGCACAAACTGGAAACAATGATCTCCTTCATTGAGAGCACGAAAAACTAGGCGCAAGAGCACGAAAACTAGGCACAAGAAAGCGTGAAAGCCCGGACAAACAGACGCCGCAGTCAAGGCGAACAGGCGCCGAACGCCTACCTGTCACCACGGCTTTCCTCGCAGGTCGACGGGTCCGGCGGGCCATTCGCCGACGTCGCGCGAAGCGGCGCAAATAAGCACGGGCGCCCCCTCAGAAACGACGATCGAGGCCGGGCCGTTTCCGGCGTCGCCCGGACCTTTTCCTGCACTGCCCGGACCTTTCCCTGCACTGCCCAGACCTTTTCCGACGGCGTTGCCCTGGCCCTTGGAAACGCGCTTCTCACCCATGGAGACATGACGTTCGACGACGTCGATCCGACGCCACCCCGTCGCTTGATAGAAGGGCACAACCTCGGGCCTGCAGCCCAGATAGCCAAACTCCGCCTTCGGCTTTCCCGGGACGTCAAAACTCCGCATCGCGGCTTGCGCACGGCGCATAAGCGCAGCGCCTAAACCGATCCCCCTTGACTCCTTGCGGACAAGCACGCCGCCGGTTCCAGCGACCGCCACGTCGCAAACGCCCACCGCGATGCTGCGCAACTGAAATCCAACATGGCCCAGCAGGCGGCCGTCGGAGGAGACGACGACGTGCACGTCGGCGGGCGCATACCCATACGGCGCGTCAGGATCCCAAGGCCCGTGTTCGCGAAAATACTCGCCGTCGAAGAGATCGCGAAGGCATTCCAGTTCGCGTCGGGATAGATCGCTGTGGAGAACGGCTCTGAACATCATCGGCAAACGAGTCTACAACGGCCTTGGCCTGCCGCATTCGACGGGCTCGACGGCCGGAGCCCTTAACGCGCGCCAACCAGACAGACCGTCACGCGCCAACAAGACAGACCGTCACGCGCCAACAAGACAGACCGTCACGCGCCAACAAGGCGGAACAGTGCGGCGCCCGGGGAAGATCTCCGCAGGCGGATCCGTTCGCTAGGCCAGGCACGGCAGCCCGTCAGGCACGGCAGCCCGCCGGGCAAGGCACAGCGCCGTTCGCCAGGCACGGCAGCCCGCCAGGCAAGGCGGCTGGCCGGGTAGGCTTGGGGCATGCGCATCGCCACGTGGAACATCAACTCAATTCGAGCGCGGCAAGAAAGGGCGCTCGCCGTCCTCGACCGTTGGGACCTCGACGTCCTCCTGCTGCAGGAGACGAAGTGCCGCCCCCACCAGTTCCCCGCCGCCGAGTTCGAAGCCGCCGGATACGAAGTCGCCGCCCACGGGCTCGACCAATGGAACGGCGTGGCGGTTCTTTCGCGTGTGGGAATCGAGGAGGTGGCCGTCGGCTTCGAGGGCCAACCCGCCTTCGGCAAAGAAGGCGCCGAGCCGAAAGTCGAGGCACGGGCGATCGGCGCGCGGTGCGGCGGCGTCGGCGTGTGGAGCCTTTACGTGCCCAACGGCCGGGCGCTCGACGACCCGCATTACCCCTATAAACTGGAATTCCTCGCCGCTTTGAGGCGGGCCGCGAGTGCGCAGCTCGCCGAGGACTCCTCGGCCCAGCTCCTCTTGGCAGGAGACTGGAACGTCGTCCCGAGCGACGCCGACGTGTGGGACCCCGAACTCTTCCGAGGCGAACTCTACGCGAGCGACCCCGAGCGCGAAGCTTTCCTCGCTTTTGCCGACGCCGGATTCGCGGAAATCACGCGCGGCGCGACCGAGGCCCCCTACACCTTCTGGGACTACCAGCGCCTGCGCTTTCCGAAGAACGAAGGCATGCGGATCGACTTCGCGTGGGCAAGCCCGGCTTTAGCCGAGCGGGTCGCCGCGGCGCATATCGACCGCGACGAGCGCAAGGGCAAAGGGGCCTCGGACCACGTGCCCGTCGTCGTCGAACTCGCGTAAGAGAGCCGCTGCACTCGCCGCGTAAAAGGGACGGACAGAAGGCTGCGGCATAGGCGCATAGCCGCATAGGCGCGGCCTTGCCCGAAACGCGGGCCAGGAGCGAGCGCCGCATATAAGCCAATGCCACATATAAACCAATGTCGCCTAATAGCGAACACCGGTTGAAGACGGGCACTTGAAGCAGGCGACAGTCGAAGGCTAGCGGTCAAGCGCCGATTGGCGGCAGGCTTTCGTCGAAAGCGGGCGCCGCTTGGAAGCGCGCAGGGATTAGAATCAAAGCTATGAACGAGGACGTTTTCACGCAACTGTCGGCGAGCGAGATGGCCGAAGGTGTGCGGTCGGGGCGTTGGACCGCACGCGAGCTAGCAGCCGCATCTTTGGAACGCATCCGCCGCCTCGATCCAGAGCTCAACGCCTTCGCCGTTGTGCGAACCGAGGAGGCTCTCGCCGAGGCCGACCGGCTCGACGCCGAACTGGCAGGCGAAGCCAAGGGCCGTAAGGCCGACGGCGCGAGCGCCCCAGCCGACGGCGCGGGAAGGCTCCTGGCGGGCGTGCCCATCGCTGTGAAGGAAGAGTACGACGTCGCCGGCTTGCCTACCACCCTCGGCGGCAGCGGGAACCCGTCGCCGGCCGCGGCCGACAGCGAAGTGATCCGCCGCGTGCGCGCCGCCGGCGCGATCATCGTCGGCAAAACGACGATGCCGGAGTTCGGCCGCTGCCCCGAAACGATCTCGGACCGCTACGGCGCCACCTTCAATCCCTGGCTGCGCGGCTTCTCCCCCGGCGGCTCCTCGGGAGGTTCGGCCGTGGCCGTCGCGACGGGAATGACCCCGATCGCCTTAGGCGCCGACGGCGGCGGCTCCATTCGCCTGCCCGCCTCATGCTGCGGAATCCTGGGCCTCAAGCCGGAGCGCGGCCGGGTGACGATGGCCCCGCTCTCGCAGCATTGGCACGCACTCGTGACCTTCGGCGGGATGAGCCGCACGGCGGCGGATTCGGCGCTGCTCTACGACGCGATCGCCGGCAGCCTGCCTTCGGACCGTTGGCACGCCGAGCCCCTGAGCGAGCCGTATCGCGACGTCGTCGCACGCGGAACCGGACCGCTGCGGATCGCCTGGACAGGGCGCTCCCCGATGCCGGGGCTAAAGAACGACCCCGAGGTCGATCGCGCGCTGGCCTCGTTGGTGCAGAGGCTCGCGCGCCTGGGCCACGACGTTCGCGAGACGCACGCCGCGTGGCCCGTGCCCACCGACGCCTTCATTTTGCAGTTCCTCTCCGGCATGGCAACCGAGGCCGACTCGGTCGAAGCGCCCGAGAAGCTGGAGAGGCACACCCGCCGCATCGCCGCCGTCGGCCGCCTGATTCCGGCGCGCCTGGCGAGATTCGCCGAGCGCCGCGGCGAGAAGATCGCCCGGGCCTTCAACGAACGCTTCCTCCCCACCGCCGACGTCTTGGCGATGCCGACGATTCCGGTGCTACCACAGCCTTCGGGCTGGCTGGAGAGCCGAAGCACGTTCGCGTCGGTCTTCCGGAGCACGCCAATGGTCGTCAACACGGCGATCTTCAACGTGACGGGCCATCCCGCGCTGTCGATTCCCGGCGGAGTGAGCGCGGAAGGCTTGCCGATCGGCATGCAGCTCGTGACTCGGCCCGGCCGCGAGGGTCTGCTTCTCGCCCTCGCCGCCCAGCTCGAGAAGGACGAGCCTTGGCCGAAGCCGCCGGGCTTCTGACCCCCGCCTTGCGGGGGCTTCTCGCTTCTCAGCCTCCCGTGACTTTACGGAAAAACTGCGTTCCGAAGCGTCGGGAGATATCGAACGCCAGCGCCGCCGCGATTGCCAACACCCGCCAATCGCGGGAGACGCCCGGAGGGAAATCCAGCCTGTATTCTATGCCGCCGGTCAGCCGATAACTTCCCTGAACGACAGACGCCTTGGAGTCCATGGATTTTATGTCGAATCGATGGCGAACGTTTTCGGCGTGGAACTCCATCGGCAAACCGTCAGCCGGTTCAATGAAAATGACGGTTGCCGGGGAATTCGCGCACGCGATCGACCCAAGAGGGGAACCGTCCTGCCGCGTAAGGGCATAGCCTCCTCGAGCCCCGGGAACTCGCACCTTGCTGACATAAGCAAGGACGTCGGCAGAAGCGTCAACAATCTCGAACTCGCGAAATCTCGCGAAAGGCCGGGGCTTTCGGCTGTCCTTACCGGCGATTCGACCAACGACGGCCCCGTCTTTGCCTTCGATGGAGAAATCGCTGGAAGATGAAAAACTGCGCCGCCGCATGATGAGTCTGTCGCCTTCCGGAGCGACGGATTCGTTATTCATGTTTATGTAATGCTCTAACATTCTTCGACGGTACGAGCTTTTAGATCTAAAATCATCACTTATTACGATTCCTACTTAATTCACAAGAACTGCCCCGTAAATGCGACGCCTTCCGCCAGCAAAGTTACATGCATTTCGCGAGCCCCGACAGCGGCCGAGGGGTCGGAGCCTCTGTGAGATGAACCGCCATCGCAGCCTGATATGCGCGAAGACACGCGAATCGCGCGCGAACATCGGACGAACGCCCTGTCCAAGGGCGAAACAGGGCGCTAGTGTGTGAACTATGGAAGCACAGCAGAGCATTGCCGAACGCGATCTTCTTGTCATGCAGCAGATCAGGCCCTCCATATCTGATGAATTCACCATTGAAGACGCCGATGGAAACATTGTTGGAAATATCATATCAACCGAGTTCACGCAACATCGCTCCTCAAAGTCCCCCTGCAAGTTCGACGTCGTCGACGCGGACGGCTCCGTCGTCATCCACGTCAGCGCGATGCAAAACTTCGGCAGGAACGCCTACTCCGTGAACCACCCCGACGGCGAGCTTCTGGCCGGCGTCAAGGAAAGATACGCGTGCTTCGTCCGCGAGATGTCGATCGAACCGGTCGACGAGGCTCCGATGACGCTGCACGGCAGTTTCCTCGACCGCCAGTTCAAGGTCAAGTCCGCCGACGGCGACGCCCTGGTCGCAAGCTCCGCGCACGAAAAGCCGGGCCACGCCATCGGCCCGGCCGGCCGCGGCCGCTACGCGCTCACTTTCGAGACAGGCGCCTCTGAGATTCAGCGGCTGGCGGTGCTCGGGGGGATGGTCGCACTGGACCTCATGGATCAGAAGGCCGCTGCGTCCGCGAACTCTTGGGCGTGATTGGAACGCCGCAAACGGCGAGCGCAAGCCGCTTCGAGCGGATCGGTTCCCGCCGCGCTCGTCGAAGACGGCTCCGACAAACGAGAACACGTCGCCTCATGAGAGAAGTCGGCTCCGAGAGCCCCCAAAGTGCAGGCGGGCCGAGGGAGGGACGTCGGCGCGCGGCGTGACGCCCAAGGCGCTGGCCGTCGGCGCTTTCGAGCCGTCGACGCGCCGACGGGCTGCACCGCCTTTGGACGGATTGAGAAATATGCGGCCTCCGGCCCCAGAGGGCGTCCGCGTCAGAGGTCCGAGTCCCGGAGCCTGCAGGAAGAGAGCCACTCCCGCATCCGCAGGGCGTCTATGGCGAGCGTCCCGCCGAGCAGCGCCAGCCGGTGCTCCCAGGGAGCTTGCGGATGAATCCTCAGCGTATAACGGTCCCGGCCCATGGCTTCTTTCAAGACTCCGGCCCATTCGCGCTTCACTGTCCCGACGACGGCGCCGCCGTCGCCGAACGTCGCCTCGAAGTCGCGATCGAAGGTTTTGCCCCGCACATTCAGCGGAGGCCCGGCGGCAGGGCAGATGGCGAGCTTCCTGCCCACGAACCCGGTTCTGTCCACGATGCTCGCCAGAAACGCGCCGTTGGAAAGAGCCAAGACGTATGTGGGCATGTCGCGTATGCGCACATGGCTGAAGTCGAAATCGAAGTCGAACTGATCTCCCATACGCAGAACCACGGAGCCGTTGGCATCGAGGACGTCGAATCTGCTGGTGCCAAAGGCGGCAGAGAAACAGTCCGGAATATCCACGATGCGCCCGACCGCATTGCCGTTTCCGTCCATGATTGTGTACTTGTCGCTCACAACCGAACTGACCTGTTGGATGACGAGCAGATTGTGATCTAGGAGATGTGCCGACGCGTTCATACAGGGCACGCTAACAGCAGTCTCTCGGGAATTGCACGGCGTCCCATGGGCTGCGCGCCCCAATCCCGCACGCCAGCCCCGCCGGAGGTTTCCGGCCCGCTCGACCCTGCGGCGAAACCCAATCCCCGCGCCCGCCCCTCCCTGGATGAGCCGCTCCCCGAATGCGCCTCTCCCGAGCTCGGCGTATTTCCACTGCGATTCGCGTAAACCACCCGCCCGGACCGGAGCGAGCCGCAGACCCCGGGCGGCTTGGCGCAAACCGCCGGCCCGGACCGGAGCCAGTTGCGGGCAGCCCCCGACACGAAGCTTCGGCTCACCCCAAGGAGAGAAAGTCGCGAAGCCACATATCGACCTCCGCCATCGTCTGCGCATCCACGACTCCGGCGACGTCGACGATCCTTTCGCGCTATACGGTCCGCGGCTGCTCGGTCATGGCGTACGTCGGACGAGGCAGAACGAGCTCAGGCCCCCGCCTCCCCGGTCAAAGCCTCCGCACGGACGGCTTCGCACGGGCGACGCCGCGCCAATGCGTCGGAAAGCGGATGCCCCCGCAGACGCCGCCGCGCGACGTCGATTTATGGCACAAAACCCTCACGTTTATGGTTTTCGGCGAAATGTCGCCAAATAACTCCAACTGCACACCCCTTAGCGGACCGATTCGGTCCGAATTGGGACCAAAGGTTACGGGGCTTCCCCGGCCTTGATGCTAGCGTGATCACGCAGGGACTATTCCACGGCATTCGGCCAAAGACGGGCGATTCACCGGGGCGAGCACAGCCAATCGGGCGCGGTCGGCCGGGACGGACGCAGCGGAATGGAGGATCACCGGCAACGCAGCCGCGCGCGCTCAGCGACGAGCCGCACACGTCTGGCAGAGCCCTCCGGCGGAAGGCGCAAGCCGTCCGCCGGGCGATCCGACGCCCTAAAAACTTCCATACGCATACAAACTAAATCAGGAAGGAGCCGCGCGGGGCGTCACGCCGCCGTCCACCGCACGGACGGCGTCGGCAGACGCTCACTGGCAACGCGTCCGCGCGCGGATCCGAAAGGAGACCTCGGAATGTCAAAGAAGCTGCTCGAAGGCGTCAAAGTCATCGAACTGGCGAACTTCATCGCGGCCGCCACAGCCGGCCGTTTCCTGGCCGACCAAGGCGCGACGGTCATCAAGGTCGAGTCCGCCAAGGGCGACCCCCTGCGGTTCACGGCCCCCTCGGAAGGCCGGCCCCTCGATTGGCACGAGAACACCACGTGGGAGCTGGAGAACGCGAACAAGCTCAACATCTCCATCAATACGAAATCGGAGGAGGGGCGCGAGGCCCTCTTCGCGCTGCTCGAAGACGCCGACGTCCTTATCACAAACTGGCGCCAAGGCCCGCTCGAGCGCCAGGGCCTCGACTACGAGAGCCTGAAAAAGCGCTTCCCCAAGCTCGTCTACGCGATCTGCACGGGATACGGCGAGAAGGGACCGGACAAGGACCTGCCCGGATTCGACTTCACCGCCTTCTTCGCCCGCGGCGGCTACCTGGAGACGCTTCGCCAAAAGACCGGCCTGCCCATGAACGTCGTCCCGGGAACCGGCGACCACAACGTCGGAATGAACCTGGCCGCCGGCATCCTCGCGGCGCTCTACCATGCGCGGGAGACCGGGCAGGGCGAGAAGGTCGAGTCCTCGCTCTTCGAAACCGCCGTCTTCAACCTAGGCATGGCCATTCAGGCGGCGCAATACAAGGACATCGGCAAAGCATTCCCCATCGACTCCAGCGACTACGACAACCCGCTGCTGTCCTCGTGGCCCACGAAGGAAGGGCGCTACATCCAGACCTGCATGCCGAATTACAACCAGTACTTCAAGGTCTTCATCGCCACGATCGGCCACCCCGAGCTCGCCGACGACGAACGCTACTTCCCCATCCAGAACCTGCAGGCGAACGGCCTGGGGCCCGAGCTGCACAAGCTCATCTCCGAAACCTTCAAGACGAAGACGGTGGACGAATGGCGCGCGCCGCTGGTGGAGGCGGACATCCCCTTCTCCCTGGCGCAGTCGCTCACCGACATTCTCGACGACCCGCAGGCCTGGGACAACGACTGCTTCACCGCCTTCGAATACGAGAACGGCAACACGCGCACCCTGGTCCACCAGCCCGTCCGCTTCGCCGAGCAGGGCAAGCCCGTCTACACCCGCGGGCGATTCCCCGGCGAGGACGGCCCCGAGATTCTGCGCCAGCACGGCTACTCGCAGGAGCGCATCGACAAGATGCTCGCCGACGGCTCCCTCTACGTGTGGAGCGAGTGAGCGCCGGCACGCAGGGAATGAGAGGAAGCATGAGCAAGAGCTATTTGGGCGTCGACGTCGGCTCGACCACTTCGAAATGCGTCGTCATCGACGACGACCGGGCCGTTCTCGGCATGTCCCTGGTGACCGAGGGAATCGGCACCGAGGGCTCGACCAAAGCCGTCGCCGAGGTCCTCGAACAGGTCGGCGTGCGGCGCGAAGACATTTCCAAGACGGTGGCCACCGGCTACGGGCGGAAGATCTTCCCCGATTCGGACAGGAAGGTCTCCGAGCTCTCGTGCCACGTCAAGGGCGTCTTCTCCCAAGTGCCCGAAGCGCGAACGCTCATCGACATCGGCGGGCAAGACGCCAAGGTCATGTCCATCACCGAGTCCGGGATCATGACCAACTTCCAGATGAACGACAAATGCGCGGCCGGCACCGGCCGCTTTCTCGACGTCATGGCGAGGATTCTCCAGCTCGACGTCGCCCAGCTCGAAGGCGAGTACTTCAAGGCGGCCAAGCCCTCGAAGATCTCCTCAACCTGTACCGTTTTCTCCGAGTCCGAGGTCATATCCCAGTTGGCCTCGGGCGAGAAGCGGGAAGACGTCGTCGCCGGAATCTGCCAATCGGTGGCAACCCGCTTCGCCTCGCTCGTCATGCGCGTGGGGATCACGCCCACCCTGTGCATGAGCGGCGGCGTCGCCAAGAACGGCGGCGTGCGGGACGCGCTGGAAAAGGAACTGGGACTTCAGATCGTCTGCCCTCCCAACGCGCAGTACATGGGGGCGCTCGGCGCCGCTCTGTACGCGTGGGAGACGGAACACGGAATCATTCGTTTGTAAGGAGAAGTGCGATGGCACAACAAACAACGACGGCGCAGCAGCCAGCCGAGGCGGCGGGCCAAGCGCCCGATCATGCCTCCGCGCAGGCGCCGGGCCAAGCGCAAGCCAAGGCGCCAGAGCAGGCGCCGGCCCGCCCGCGCAAGAAACTCGACCCGAATTCGGCGAAGTACAAGCTCAACGCGATCGTCGCCGAGCATTACAAGTCGGCTTTGGAGGCGAAGGAGCGGGGTGAGAAAGTCGGCTGGTGCGCCTCGAACTTCCCGCAGGAGATTTTCGAGACGCTCGGCGTGAAAGTCTGCTACCCCGAGAACCACGCGGCCGCCACGGCGGCCCGGGGCGGCGGCGAACGCATGTGCAACATCGCCGAGGCGGCGGGCTATTCGAACGACCTGTGCGCGTACGCCCGCGTCAACCTGGGCGTCGCCATGACCGGCAAAGCCGAAGAGCAGCCCATCCCCATGCCGGACTTCATGCTGTGCTGCAACAACATCTGCAACACCATGACGAAGTGGTACGAGGAGCTCGCCAAGATGCTCCACATACCGATGATCATGATCGACGTCCCGTTCAACCCCGACTATGACGTCTCGCCTGCCCAGATCGAGTACGTCAAGGGGCAGTTCATGGACGCGATCCGCCAACTGGAGGAGATCACCGGGAAAACTTGGTCGGAAGAGCGCTTCGCCGAGGTCATGGCAATCTCCAACCGCACGTCGCGCGCCTGGCTCAAGGCCGCAAGCCTGCTCAAGCACACGCCGGCGCCCTACAACGGCTTCGACCTCATGAACCACATGGCAGTCGCCGTGTGCGCACGCGGAAAAGTCGAGGCGGCAGAGGCCTTCGAAACCCTGTGCAAGGAGATTGAGGCCGCGGTCGCAGAAGGCAAGACGACGTTCCGCGGCGAAGAAAAGCACCGGATTATGTTCGAGGGCATCGCCTGCTGGCCCCACCTGAGGGTCACGAACACGGCCCTGCGCGATCTGGGGATGAACACCGTGGCGACGATCTACGCCGTCGCTTTCGGCATGCTGTATGAGGACTTCGACGGGCTCATCCGCGCCTACTGCTCGGTGCCCAACTCGGTGAACCTCGAAAAGGCCCGCGACCAGCGCATCGAGCTGGTCAAGAGCCAGAACGTCCAGGGAATGCTGGTGCACACGAACCGCTCGTGCAAGCTGTGGTCGGGATTCATGTCCGAGGCCTCGCGCCAGGTGTGCGCCGAGTGCTCCATTCCCCTGGCCTCGTTCGACGGCGACCAGGCCGACCCCCGCAATTTCTCCGAGGCCCAGTACGAGACTCGCGTGCAGGGCCTGGCCGAAGTCATGGAAGAGATGGGATTCTAATCATGTCGAGATTCGAAGAGCTAGCCGAGGAATTCGCGAGGATCGCCAACGACCCGCGCGGCCAATTCCAGAGTTTCCTCGATTCGGGGAAGAAAGTGGTGGGCTGCGTCCCCGAGTTCACGCCCGAAGAGCTGGTCCATGCGATGGGCATGGCGCCCTTCGGCATGTGGGGCGCCGACGCGAAAGTGACCCGTGCGCGCACCTACTTCCCCACCTTCTACTGCGGGATCGTACAGACGGTCCTCGACCTCGCGCTCATGAAGAAGTACGAGGGAATGTCCGCCGTCATCATCCCCACCCTGTGCGACACCCTCAAGGCGCTCACGCAGAACTGGCAGCACGGGGTGGACGGCGTCCCGTACATCCCGATGACCTACCCGCAAAACCGCAAGCCCGCCTACGGCCAGCAATTCACCAAGGAGGGCTACGAACGCGTCATCCGCGATCTGGAGCGTTGCACCGGGGCCGAGTTCTCGGACGAGGCCCTCGGCAAGACAATCGAGGTCTACAACGAGCATTCGCACCTCATGCGGCAGTTCTCGGTCGCCGCGGCGTCGCACGACTGCGTCACCCCGACCATCCGCCGCAACGTCTTCAAGAGCGCGTGGTTCATGCTCAAGGAAGACCACTCGAAGCTCGTGCGGGAAATGGTCCAGGAACTCTCGGCGATGGAGGTCGAGACTAAGAAGACGCGAATCGTCACTTCGGGCATCCTCGTCGACAACCTCAACCTCCTTCAGATCCTGGAAGAGAACTCGATGACGATCGTCGGGGACGACGTCGTCGCCGAATCCGGCCAGTATCGAACCGACGCGCCGGCCTCCGGGCCGAGCAACCTCGACAGGCTCGTCGCCAAATTCACGAACACGGGCGACGTCTCGATGCTGCTCGACCCCGAGCGCCACCGCGAGGTCGCGCTTGTAGACCTGGCCAAGGAGCGGCGGGCCGACGGCGTGCTCATCGTGCTGACGAAGTTCTGCGACCCGGAGGAGTTCGACCTGCCGCGCCTGCGCAAGGCCGTGAAGGACGCCGGGCTCAAGGAAGTGACGATCGAGGTGGACCGCCAGATGGACCGCTTCGACCAGGCGCAGACCGCGCTCGAGACCTTCCACGACGTCTTGGCCTACGCGTAGGCAAAAGGCCGAGGTTTTGACTCCGCCCAAGGGCAGTCCGGATTGTCTGGCCTACGCGCAGGTGGAGGGCCGAGCCTGACGAGGCGCTGCTTGAACCGAGGCATCGTCGGCCCGCGCATCGACGCCGCAAAGCGTCCGCTGCGCGGGCCGCGTTAGTTGCGAAGGGCGGGACGGGCAGACCGGGCGACGTTCGTCGCCAAGGGCGGGACGGGCAGGCCGGGCGACGTTCGTCGCAATGGGCCGGCAGCCGCAAAGAACAGGCCGGGGCCGCGTTCGTCGCAACGGGATATTTGCCTCCGAACCCAAAGCAAGCCACACGGCCGGGGCCGCGTTCGTCGCAACGGGATATTTGCCTCCGAACCCAAAGCAAGCCACACGGCCGGGGCCGCGTTCGTTGCAACGGGATGTTTGCCTGCGAACCCAGAGCGGGCCGCGCAGCCCGGGCCGGCGGGTAGGCTTGAACAAAGGGCATCGACCTCAAAGGAGAAACAGATGAAGAACATCCCCCTCGGCTCGACGGGCGTCTCGATCTCGCCGATCACGCTCGGCGGCAACACCTTCGGCTGGACCTCGACGCGCGAGGAGTCTTTCGAGGTGCTCGACGCGTACCTCGCGGGCGGCGGAACGACGATCGACACGGCAGACGCCTACTCCGCCTGGGCGCCAGGCAACCGGGGCGGCGAGTCGGAGGAGACGATCGGCCAATGGCTCGCGGCCCGCGGATACGCAAAGGGCAGCGGGCGCGAGGGCGTCGTCGTCGCCACAAAAGTGGCCAAACACCCGCAGTTCGAGGGGCTCTCGCCTAAAAACGTCGCGGCGGCCTGCGACGCTTCGCTCGAGCGGCTCGGCGTCGACTTCGTCGACGTGTACTTCGCCCACTTCGACGACGACGCCGTCGCGATTCCCGATATGGCCGAAGCGTTCTCCGCGCTGGTCGACGCCGGGAAGGCACGAGCCGTCGGCCTGTCGAATTTCACGCCCGAGCGGATGGAGGAATGGCTGCGCTGCGCCGAGGAGAACGGCCTGCACAAGCCGACAATCCTGCAGCAGCACTACAACCTGGTCAAGCGGAGACGCTTCGAAGCCTCCTACCTGCCGCTCGCGCGTGAACACGGCATGGCTTCACAAAGCTACTTCGCCCTGGCCTCCGGGTTCTTGACGGGCAAGTACCGCAGCGAGGACGACGCCAAGGCGAATGCGGCGCGCGGAGGGGCGGCGGCCCGATATCTGACGGAGGAGGGGATCGCAGTGCTCGCGGCTCTGGACGACGTCGCGGCCCAGCTCGGCGCGAGCCCGGCAAGCGTCGCCTTGGCGTGGCAGCACGCCAAGGGCGTGGATTCCCCGGTGGCCTCTGCCCGGACAGTCGGCCAGCTGCCCGATCTCCTGGCCGCCCTCGACCTGACGCTGACCGCCGAGCAGGCGGCGATCCTCGACGCGGCGTCCGCGCCGATGGCGTGAAGCCGGGCCTCTGCGGGGACTGGTTTATGGCGATCCCTCCGCCCGCGAGGCGGGGGTCACGGCGCCGCGTCCCCGCGGGGACGCCATGCGTAGCTCACGGCTACGTCGGACTGAAGACACGTCCTCGCGGCCCCGCGGGGGACGCGAGGATCGGGGTTAGAGGTTCCCGTCCCCGCCTCAGAATGCGCACATCCGGCGAGCTCCGGTCTAAAGTGGCTGAGCGTGCGGTCCCGGCGTGTGCGGGTCCGGGACCGCATACTCCCGGTGCGGCTGGCCGCCGCGACGAGGCCCGCACGAGGCGATTCGGAGAAGAGCATGGACCGTCCGCGAGGGAGCACAGAGCATTCGGAAGAGCGCGCGAATCGACGCGTCTACTCCCTCGGGGAGGGGGCAGGCCCGGGCGACATACCGGGAAAGGCGTGGGGCGTGCCCGACGTCGACGTGCGGGAGGCGGAAGGGTTTCTGGCGCGCAAGGCGCGGGTGAAGCGGGCGGAGTCCGGCGAATGCCGGATCGTTTTGCGCCGATCCCCCGGCGTGAGAGTCTACGCCGCAGCAACCGTGGCCGTCGACACTTTCCTCCTCCTCGCGCTCTTCCTCCCGGCGGCCGCAGACGCGGTGAAAGCGGCGGCGTCGGCGGCGGCCGACAGGACGTTCCTCATCCTTCCGTACCTGTTTTTGGCTCTGTACGTCTTCAACCCCGTCGCATATCTGTGGAGCCTGAACGCCCTGCGCCACCGGACGGTTCTGAGCCGAAGCGGCATCGAGTTGCGGACCCTCGTGCGCAAGGAGAGGCTCCCGTGGCCCGCGACGCGTTCGGGTTTCGGCATGCTCGAACACGTTGCGAAAAGGACGTCGGGCGCGAACAGCCACGGGTACCAGCTTGTCCTCGTCAAAGGGACGTCCGACGACGTCGTCAGGCTGCCCGGCGGCAGATTCGACACCGAGAAAGGCTCGCCGCACGAAAAGGCGGGGCGAGCCGAAGCGGAGACAAGGCAGACCGGCGGCGCGAAGCGGCCAGCAGGCGACGCAAGGACGCGAGCGGACGGCGCAGCACGGCAAGCCGACAGCGCAAAGACGCGGGCGGACAGCGCAGAGACGCGAACCGGCGGCGCCGCGAAAAGGCTTGCAGACACCGACAATCCGAAGATCCAGGCCAGGCTCGCCTTGGAGGGAATATGGTCTGTCGCCTCCAGGCACGGGTGGATTCCCAATAGGAACAGCGCCAAAGCCGACCCCGCGCTCATACGCGCGCGAGCAGGCCAAGGCATGCATCGTGACAGCGCGCACCGCGCAAACGGCGAGGGCAGCGTGCACGGTTTCCAAGAGCGCTCGGCAAACCGCCAAAGCCGCGCGGGCGGGCACCGGGGCAGAGCGGACAATCGCGCGGGCGGGCGCCGAGGCAGAGCAGGCAATCACGCGGGCGGGCGAGCGGACCGGTTGGTTTTCGGCGGCCCGGACTTCCGGCGGGCAATCGAGGCGGCCCGCGACGACGGCGCGTCCGTCACGTGGGTCGCCGCAGCGCTGATCAGCGTCGGGGCGCTCGGCCTTTGGCTGACTCTGGGCAGCGCGGCGGTCAAGGCCGCGCTGTCCGCGGGCGTACTCCTCCTGGGGATCGCCGTCCTCGTCAGCCCGCTGATCGCGGAAGTCAGGCGCCCTCGCCGAACCGTCGTGGGCCGCGAGGCCATCCACGTCGACGGAAGGCCGCACGCGTGGCCCGACTCGCGTTCCAGCCTGTTCACACTCGGCGACAGGGCGTTCCTGGCAGACCGCAAAGGAAGGGCCGTTCCCCTGCTCGGCACCGGTTTGGCGCGGGGCGGATTCGGCAGACGCGAGGCGAAGGCCGCGGCCCAATGCGAGCAGATCTGGCAGTGGGGCGCGGCCAACGGCGTCGTCCGAGAAAGCGGCCGTTACACGCCCCTGCGAAACGCGGACTGGCAAACCGAACGCGAAATCGCCTCCGTGCGCTCAGGCATGCTGTGATTTATAGACGACGAGGGTCGCTTCACCCACTGTGGGTGAAGCGACCCTCAAGTTGTGCCCCGAGCCGGTCTGCGCCGATCGCCTCAGCGCAAGAAAGAGGGTGCCGTTTGGCCGCTCCTCGCCGGGGAGCGGCCAAACGGCGCCGCGGTTATTGCTGCGCCGCGGCTCGACGTTCGAGCCTTGCAGCCACAATCTGGTAGGCGATGGCCGCGCACAGGCCGACCGCCGCCGCGACGATGGCGATGACGAGCGCCTGCGAGTAGTCGCCGCCGTTGCTCTTGCCGATCTTGGCCCCCAGATTGGGTGCGAAGATTGCGGAGACCGCGAAGGCGCTGAAGGCGACTCCGTAGTTGATCCCCTGGTTCTTCGGGCCGAACTGGCTCATGACGAGGGCCGGCATGGTGCCCATGATCCCGCCGTACCCCATGCCGACGGCGAAGATGCCGAGAACGAGGGGCAGCACATTGTGTTCGCCCTTGCCGGCGATCAGCGAAATCAGGCCGAGGGCCGCGAGGATGAAGATGATCTGCACGGTGCGCACCCGGCCGATCTTGTCGGAGACGGTTCCGAAGCAGATCCGGCCCGCCAGGGAGGCGAAGGCGTAGACGGAGACGATGAAGGCCGCCTCGGACTTCGAATAGCCGAACATGCCCTGCGCGAGCGGGGAGGCGTTGGCGACGATGAGCAGGCCCGAGAAGGCGCCGCAGACGAAGATGACGAAGATGAGCCAGAACATGGGGGTCATGCACATCTGCCGCCAGTTGAAGTTCTTCGCCTCGGCCGCCGGGCCTCCGGACGCCGGGGCCGGAGGGGTCCAGCCCTCGGGGGCGTAGTTCGCTGGAGCCTGGCGCAGCGTGAGGGCGACGAGGACGGCGACTGCGAGGAAGGCGACGCCGAAAGCGCCCATCGTGGTGACGATCCCCCGGTCGTCGAGAATCCAGCGGGCCAGGGGCGCCATGACGATCGCGGCGCCGCCGTTGGCGCCGGTTATGAGGCCCGCGGCCATTCCGCGGCGATCCGGGAAGAAGCGCATCGTGTTGTTGAGCGCGGCGGTGTAGGCGAATCCTTGGCCGAGGCCGCCGATCACGCCGAAGCAGAGGATGAACATCGAGCCCGAGCCGGACAACCCGCCGAGGAGCCATCCCAGCCCCCACAGGGTGCCTCCGGCCAGCGCGACGAGCTGGGTCTTGCCGCGGTCCACAAAGTAGCCTCCGAGGATCATCGGAATCGGCGAGATGGCGTTGAGTACGGAATAGGCCATGACGGCGTCGTCCGAGCCGAATTCCTTTTCCAGCGCCGTTTTAAGCACCGAGAAGATGTAGGTGCACCCGGTGGCGAAAACCAGCAGGCACGACGCCGCCAGAATCAACCACCGGTTGTATCGAACTTTTTCTGACATTGAATAACCTTTCAAGTGGAAGCCGCCGTCATGCGGCTTTCTCATCCATCACGCTCGCGAGCCTGCCCCGGGTTTCGGCAAAGCCCCCGGATCCGTCTCTTTGAGATCGTCGTCGATCTCCGGCGTGAATTCCATCTGGTCGAGGACGTCGCGCTGCAGGCCGATGCCCGGCGCGACCTCGCGCAAGGTCAGGCGCTCGCCGTCGAGCGTGAAAACTGCGCGTTCGGCGACGCAGAGAGCGCGCCGGCCGAATTTCGAGGCGGTCCGCCCCGAAAGGCCCGCCCGCTCAACGTCCTTGACAAATTTCTTTGCCTTGCCCTCGTTCGCAAGGGCCGCCCCTCCGGCGGCGCCGGAGGCAGGCTGCGCGGCCTCCTCGGCAAAAACGACGGCGGACATGGCTCTACTTCGTGTGCTCTTTGACGATCTGGCGGCCGACGACGTGCACCATGATCTCGTCGGTGCCGCCCCCGAAGCGGTGCCCGCGGGCGTCGCGCCACAGCCGCTCGATCCGCACGCCCTCGGTCACGCCGATGCCGCCGTGGATCTGAAGGGCGTCGTCGCACACCTCGAAGGCGGCCATTGAGCAGTAACGCTTGCACATCGCGGCCTGCTTGCGGTCGAGCGTGCCGTTGTCCACCATCGAGGCCGAGTGGTAGATGAAGTTTTTCATGTTCTCGATCTTGATGGCCATGTCCGTCAGCTTCTCCTGCACCAGCTGGAACGAGCCGATCGGCTTGCCGAACTGCACGCGGGTCGCGGCGTACTCCGCGGCGTCCTTGAAGGCCGCCTCGGCCAGGCCGAGGGACTGGGTGGCCGTCATGATCCGCTCCAGCTCGAAGTTTTTCATGAGCTGCTTGAAGCCCTCGCCTTTGACGCCCACGAGGCAGGATTCGTCGACCTCGACGTCGTTGTAGTAGATCTCCGACGAATCCGCGGTGTGCCAGCACATCTTGGAGATCGGGGAGATCTCGATGCCGGGGGAGTCGGTGGGAACGAGGTACATCGAGATGGCGCGGCGCGGATCTTCGGCGTCGGGGTTGACAGCCATGGTCAGGAGGTACTTCGTGTCGACGGCGTTCGTGATGAGGGTCTTCGTTCCGTTGAAGCGCACCTTTCCGTCCCGATGCTCGGCGGTCGTCTTCATCGCCGAGGAGTCCGATCCCGCCTGCGGCTCGGTGAAGGCGAGAGCGAAGGGGACGCCGCCGTCTTGCAAAATGCCCAGGACCGATTCGCGCTGCTCGGGCGAGCCGAACTCGAGGATGTCGAGGACCTGGAGGATCTCAGTGGCGTATCCGAGGTTGAGGCCGCGCGAGGCCACCCTCTCCCCGATGAGGCACATTGTCACCATGTCCACCGGCGTGCCGCCGTATTCCTCGGGAATTCCGAGGGAGAGGAAGCCCGCCTCCTGCATGGCCCGCTTGAACTCGACGGGCTGGCGATGCTCGCGATCCGCCTCGGCCACGTACGCCGGGGACGCGTACTGGTCGAGGATCTCGTCGAGGCTTTCCAGCAGGAGTTGCTGTTCTTCGCTGAGGCTGAAGTCCATTCTTCATTGAACCTTTCTCTGTTTGGAGCTCCGCGGCGACGCTTTCGTTCGGCCTTCGCGGCGCACCAAGTTTCGGCAACGTCGGAAAACTCGCGAGCGCGTGCCGCGTTTCACATGACAAGCCTAAGAATCTCGCAGACCGAGGATATAGGACCAAAGTAGTCCGATTTGCGAGAGTATGCTCGGTAGTGTTCTCTCGCACGGGCAGACGATGCCCGCCGCACCGCGGATCACGCAATCCCACGCGGATCTGGGCTGCTGCGCGCTCGACGCCGAACGACCAAAGGAGCGACGATGACGAAGGCAATCAGCGCGGCGCAGGCTGCCGCGCTCATCAAGGACGGTGACACGGTCGCGTTCTCCGGCTTCGGTTTGGCCTGCGTCAACCAGGAAGTCATCGCCGCCCTCGAGGAGCGATGGCTGGCCGGACAGGGCCCTCGCGGCCTGACGATCGTCAACTCCTCCGCCGTCGGCGCGCGCGGCAAACGCGAAGGCTTGGGCAAGCTCTCCTACGAGGGGCTGGTCAAGCGGTGGATCGGCGGAATCATGTCCGCCTCCCCCGCCCTGGGCCAGCTCGCCGCCGACAACAAGCTCGAATGCTACAACCTGCCGCAGGGCGTCATGACGGCCCTCTACCGCGAGATCGCAGCCCATCGGCCCGGCGTCGTCACGAAGGTGGGGCTGGGCACCTTCGTCGATCCTCGCATCGAGGGCGCCAAGGTCAACGACGTCACCACGGAGGACCTCGTCTCGCTCATCGAGCTCGACGGCGAGGAGTACCTGTACTATCGCGGGTTCCCGATCGACGTCGGGCTCATCCGCGGCACATACGCCGACGAGATGGGCAACCTGACGATGGAGCACGAGGGCCTGAAGATGGAGATCCTTCCCATCGCCCAGGCAGTCCACAACTCCGGCGGGATCGTCGTCGCCCAGGCGAAGGCGGTGGTCGCGACGGGCACTCTCGACCCGAACCTCGTGCGCGTCCCCGGGAACCTCATCGACTACATCGTGGTCTCCGAGCCGGAGAACCACATGCAGACCGAGTACACCCAGTACAACCCCGCCTTCTCGGGGCAAATCAAGGTCCCCGCATCGAATGTCAAGCCTCTGCCGCTGACCATTCGCAAGGTCATGGCGCGCCGCGCAGCCATGGAGATCCGGCCGGGCCAGGCCATGAACCTCGGGGTGGGGGTGCCGGCCGACGTCGGGATCGTGCTCGCCGAGGAAGGCGTCTCCGACTACGCGCTGCTGACCACCGAGGCCGGCGCCGTCGGCGGAACCCCCGCAGACGACAAGAACTTCGGCCACGCCTACAACGTGCTCGCCCAGGTCGGCATGCACGAGCAGTTCGACTATTACGACGGCGGCGGCCTCGACCTGACGGTCCTCGGCACGGCGCAGACGGACGCCCGCGGGGACGTCAACGTCTCGAAATTCAACGGCCGCGTGGCAGGCTGCGGCGGCTTCATCAACATCACGGCCACGGCCAAGCACGTGGTGTTCGCCGGCTCCTTCACGGCGGGCGGCCTCGACATCCAGTTCGCAGACGACGGCTGCAGGATCGCGGCCGAGGGAAAGGTGCGCAAGTTCGTCCGCGACGTCGAGCAGATCACCTTCTCCGGCAAGCAGGCATCCCTCGCAGGCCAGTCGGTCCTTTACGTGACCGAGCGCGCGGTCTTCAAGCTGCGCGAGGGCCGCCTGACGCTCATCGAGAAGGCGCCGTGGGCGGACTTGCAGCGCGACATCCTCGACCAAATGGAGTTCGAGCCGGCGATCGCGGACGACCTGAAGGACATGGACCCCGGCATTTTCCGTGAGAAGTGGGGCGGGCTCAAGGCACACATCGACGCGGCCGCAGAGCGCACGGCTGCGAATTCGACGGCCCCTCAGGCCCCTACCCCTTCGAGTCACAAGTGAACGGCACAGGGCGAGAGTCGGGCCCAGGCGAGCTCGTCTCGCCGATCCTGCAGTTCGACGCCCTCGCCCGCTCCGAGCCGTCGAAGACGTGCATCGTGGTCGACTCCTTCAGCTACACCCGGGCGCAGATCCTCGATGCGGCGGACGCGCTGGCGGCCGGGCTCGCCGCCTACGGCGTCGGACAGGGCGACAGGATCGCCATCATCCGGCGAAACGCCCCGATCCACATGATCGCCTTGCTGGCGGCCAGCAGAATCGGCGCCGTGCTGCTCCCGCTCAATTTCCGCCTGTCCTCGGTCGAATGCCAGGCGATCATCGACGACGCCGGATGCGCGGCCGTGCTGTGCGGGCCGCGTTTCGCCAGGCAGTTCGACGAAGAGCTCGACCTTTCGCCCGAGATCCTCTGGATCGTCGACGACATCGACCCCTCGATCGAGCCCCCGGAGGACGATTCTCTCCACTTCATCTGGCAGAGGCTCTCGGAGCTCTACCGCGCAGGCGAGGGCATGGTCCCCGACGCCGTCCCGATCCGGGCCAACGCCCTCGCGCTTTTGCTCTACACGTCCGGCTCGACGGGCAAGGCCAAGGGCGTCAAGCTCACCTACGGCAACGTCTTCGCCTCATGGGCGGCTTTCTCCGAGGTGCTCGGCACAGGGCCGGACGACGTCGCCCTTGCGATCGCGTCCTTCGGGCACGTCGGGGGCCTCAACACCTTCACCTTCGCCACGCTTCTGGCCGGCGGCCTCGTCGTGGTCCAACGCAAATGGGACGTCGGCGACGCTCTGGCCAAGATCGAACGCTATCGGGTGACCCGCACCTTCGGCGTCCCGACGATGTACGACGCCATGGCCCGGCACCCGGACTTCGGCTCGCGCGACCTTTCGAGCCTGAAAACGGCGATCGTCGGCGGCGCCTGCTGCCCCAAGGATCTCTGCGACGTTTTCACCGCGCGAGGCGTGCCCTTGGCGAACTCGTGGGGCATGACCGAAACCGCGGGCGGCGGCACGCTCACGCCGCCGAAGGACATGGCCGAGCATTGCGCCCAGGTGGGCAAGGCCGCCCCCGGGATGAAGATGCGGGTGGCGCGCGAGGACGGGTCCGAGGCCTCGGTCGGCGAGGTCGGCGAACTGTGGGTGTCCGGACCGTCCGTCTCCCCCGGATACTGGGGAAAGCCGGAAGGCGAGGGCTGCGGTTTCTCAGGCGACGGATGGTTCCACACGGGAGACCTCGTCTCCGTCGACGCCGAAGGCTTTTACACCGTCGAGGGGCGGGCCAAGGATCTCATCATTTCCGGCGGAGAGAACATCTATCCCGCCGAGATCGAGACGGTGCTGCGCAACCACCCCGCCGTCGCCGAAGCCGTTGTGGTGGGGATGCCGGACAATCGCTGGGGCGAGCTGCCGGCGGCCTTCGTCGTCGCCGAAGACGGCGCCGATCTGGACCTCGACGAAGTGCGCGCCTTCGCCGCGACCCGGCTGGCGAAATACAAGGTGCCGCGCACGATGGCGGAGCTCGACGGCATCCCCCTGGGTTCGACGGGCAAGCCGGATCGCAGCGCGTTGGCTCGCATCGCCGCGCACCGTCACGATCCGGGGCCGCGCTGGTACGCGCAGGGGTGACTCGGCCTGCCGACACGGGCGATCACCGCGAGCGGGCTTTAGCATGCGCAGAGGCGAGAGGCCGTGGCGCAACAGGCCCTGAAGCCACACCGGCGCTCCCGCGGCCGCAGGTCACGTCCCGCCCGGAGACTCCTCGTCGGCGCTTTGGGAGGCTTCTTCCGCGCCGTCGATATCTTGCCCGCCGTCGCGCGCGCCCCTTTGCCTGGCGACGTCCCGCGCATCATGGTCGACCTGAGCCTCGTTCCGGCAGTCCTCGTCCCGCGCATCGTTCCGCAAACCGTCACCCTGCGCGTCGCTCCGGCATCCCTCGTCCCGCGCATCGTTCTGCAAACCGTCGACCTGCGCGTCGCTCCGGCATCCCTCGTCGCGCGCATCGTTCTGCAAACCGTCACCCTGCACATCGTCGACGCCCCGCGCGTCGTCCTCCCACGCGTCGTCGCCCTTCACCTGGGCGATGAGCGGCAAAAGGACGTGGGATCGCTCCGATCCGTTTTCGCGCAGATCCACGAGGGCCTGCTCGGTGACCCACGGCCCCATGACGCCCGCCACCAGCTCGTTGGCGAACCGCCGGACCTTCTTTCGCCCGACGGACAGCAGGTGGTGCGGCGTCGCCATGACGTGCATGGCCATCCCCCCTTCGAGGGCGTCGCCGAGCTGCACACGCTGCGTTTCCGGTCGCAAATCGCCGGTTCGCATGGCGTCGCGGATGATGTTCCTCGTGTGGATCACGGACTTTCCCACCGAGTTCTGCCATATCGTGCCAAGCTCCTCGTTGTCCGTGTGATTTTCGAGGATCAGGCGGATGACGGCGAGCCCCGTGGGCGTGTAGTAGCGCATGAGCCTGTCCTCGACGAGCATCTGGACGTACTCGAGAAACGGGACGTCGGGCCTTTCGTAGTCACGGTATTCGAAGAAGACGTCCGACGCCGTGAAAGCGTCGGCCAGCATCGCCTCTTTGGTGGGCCAGCGCAGGTAGAGCGCCGATTTGCCCATGCGGGCCTGCTTGGCCACCTTCCCGAGCGTGAAACCGGACCAGCCCACTTCCATGTAAACCTCGAGCGCGGCGACCAGGGCGCGCTCCTCGATGCCGGGGTCGCGCGGGCGGCCAACTCCGGCATCGACCGCCCCCGAGTCCACGACGCTTGACAGCGCTGGAAGAAGTTCTCCCATCGAAGGCTCACCCGCGCCGTGCCGGCGCGCTCTTCTCCACGCATTCGACGACGTTGGCAATGCTCGTGTGGATGAATTGCGGACGGAAGGCGAATTCGGGGATGTTCTCGCGGGTTGTGGACCCGGTCAAAACGAGGTGGGTCTGCAGTCCCGCTTCCATGCCGGCAAGGATGTCGGTGTCCATGCGATCGCCGACCAGCGCGGTCTGCTCCGAGTGGGCGTCGATGCGGTTGAGGCCCGTGCGCAGCATGACGGGGTTCGGCTTGCCCACGTAATACGGGGTCTTGCCGGTTGCCGCGGTTATCATCGCGGCGACGGCGCCTGTGGCCGGGATGGGCCCGTCCGCGGACGGCCCGGTGACGTCCGGGTTGGTGGCGATGAAGCGGGCGCCTTTGCCGATGAGGCGAATGGCCTGCGTGAGGGCCTCGATGCTGTATGTGCGGGTCTCGCCGAGAACCACGAAATCCGGATTGTCGTTGGTCATGACGAAGCCGTGCTCGTACAGGGCGGTGGTGAGCCCCGCCTCGCCCACCACGTAGGCGCGGCGCGAGTCGGACTGCGTGGCGAGGAAGGTGGCCGTGGCGGTGGCGGAAGTCCAGATGTTCTGCTCGGGAACGTCGAGGCCGGATGAGGCCAGCCGCGCGGAGAGGTCGCGGCGGGTGAAGATCGAGTTGTTCGTCAAAACGAGGAAGGGGATCTCGCGCTCGCGCAAAGCGCTGAGAAACTCGGACGCCCCCGGCAGAGCGTGCTCTTCGTGAATGAGCACGCCGTCCATGTCAGTCAACCAGTTCGCAATGTCAGCCATGCTTCAAGTCTAGGCCGCCGAGCGGCCAGCCGTGGCCCTTACCGGGCGCAGTTCACACCGAACGTTCAGGATTCGAACGGTCCTGAAGACGCGTGTCCCTAAAAGCGTCGGGCGCCGGAAGACTGCGCTGCGGCTGCCGGGCGCTGGGCGACGGCGCAGCCTCCAGCCGCTGAGCCCTCAGGGTCGGGCCAGCAGTTGCGACGCTCTCTGGTGGGATATGCCCATGACGGTCCCCACGTCCCGCAGCGCCAACCCCGCCTCGCGCAACGCCCGGGCAGCCATCCGCGATTCCGCTGCCGCTCGCTCCCTGGCTCGAGCTTCTTTTTCGCCTTCCTCCTTCGCCCGCGCAGCATGTTCCCGATACGCCTGGGGAAGAACGGGGACGACGTCAATGACGACGTCGTCCTCCGGCAATCCCGCAAGGTATGCGACGGCCTCGCGGATGTCGTCGCTTGCTTGGTCGAGTCGGCGAACCTGAGAGACCGCGCCGACCTCGGCGCATTCGGTGACCCACCACCCTGTGCGCCCGCGTTCGGCTGTGACAGTGAATCGGCGGCTCACCGCCACCACCCCTTTCCCAACTCGTCGGAAAATTGGTCGAAGAATTTGCGGACGGTCAGGTCGTCAATTTCAGCGTGACGTCCAAGCGTGCGTGAAGTTGTTCCGACGGTGACCGCAGTATGATTCGTCAGCTCCGTGGTCGAGAAGTCAAGGTCGCGAGCTTTTGCTTCTTGCTTGAGCTTCTTAAGCACAGCGTTGCGTTTCACCCACGCAGTCTACCCCGGACTAGACTTATCGCGCAACCCCGGTCTAGGGATCTATCGTGCAACCCGGGTTTAGGGAATCGTCTGCATACCTTCGCGTGAACACAGCAAGCTATAAACTTTGGATTGTCTCGGTCACCTTTGCAGCCGCTGCAACTGGGGCTACGGCTGACAATCATCCGCCCGTGGCAACCGAGGGCCGCCCGTGGCAAACTGGCCGGGTGACTTCCTTCGACGCCGCCGCGCGGGCCGCTGCCGCGCATTTTGACTTTCCGTGTGCTTTCGGTGTGACGGACCTTGCGGGGCCGATCGCGTGTTCGGGCGACGTCGACGCGGCATTCCCTTTCGCCTCGGTGACGAAGCCGCTGGCCGGGTACGCCGCCCTCGTGGCGGTCGATCGGAAACTGCTGCGTTTGGATGCCCCCGCGGGGCCCGAGGGGTCGACTGTGCGCCATCTTTTGGCGCATGCCTCCGGTTTGCCGTTCGAGGAGGGGGCGGTTCTGGGCGCGCCGGGAAAGCGGCGCGTGTATTCGAATCGGGGCTTTGACGTGCTGGGCGACGTCGTCGAGGAGGCGACCGGCACGCCCTTTTCCGAGTGGCTGGAGGAAACCGTGCTCATTCCGCTGGGCATGAGCGCAACCGAATGCGAGGGGTCGCCGGCCCACTCGGGCCGCGGCTCGGTGGCCGACCTTCTGGCGTTCGGCCGGGAAATGCTCTCCCCCACGCTCGTCTCGTCCGAGCTGTGGCGCGAGGCGATCACGCCGCAGTTCCCCGGGATCTCGGGAGTGCTGCCCGGGTATGGGCGGCAGGCCGACAACGCGTGGGGCTTGGGCGTGGAGATCCGCGATTCGAAGGCGCCGCATTGGACGGACGCCTCATTTCCGCCGTCGGCCTACGGGCACTTCGGTCAATCGGGTTCGTTCCTGTGGGTCGATCCGACGGTCGGGCGCGCCGGGGCTTTCCTCGGCGCCCGCCCCTTCGGCGCGCCTCACAGGGAGGCGTGGCCGGCGCTGACGAAGGCCATGCGCGAGGCGTGACTGCGGCCTCGACAAGGCTCCGCCTGAAGCCCCAGATCGTCAAGCTCGGCGCGGCACACCGCCAGTTCCGGCGCGGCACACCGTCAAGCCCAGCGATGCGCACCGTCGAGCCCAGCGCAGCACAGCACCCAACGATGTGCACTGAGCACTTGAGCCCCGCCCTAGGGACTTGAGCTCCGTCCTAAGCACTTGAGCCCCATCCTGAGAACTGGAGCGCCGTCCTGAGAACTGGAGCGCCGCACCGTGAGCCAAAACACCACACCGTGAGCATTCATCGCGTGCCAGTCAAAGACTGTGTTCGGAGGGCGGCACTAACCGTGGGCATGAAGCATTCACCCGATTCCAGTCGATGGCGAGGCCGCCGGCGTCGGCGACCCGGGCTCCGGAGGATCCGCGGCGGTCCTGGGCTTGCGACCCGGCGGCGCGGGGCGGCAGCCGGTCGAATAGCGCATGCCAAAGTAGTTTTCCCGTGTCAAAGACGCGTCTACATACCCGCCGTCCTGGGTGTTGTGGATGTAGGCCCCATGGTCACGACCATCTGAGACGTCGATGACCTCCGTGAAACCGAAAGGAGCGACCTCCTCCTTGACGATGGCAAGCATGCGCGGCCACGCATCCTTCGAGAAACCGGGGGGCGATCCCTTGTCGAGAATGGTCGAGGTAACCGCCCTCGTGGAGGTCGTCGCACGGGTCGTAAAGCTTGTTCGGGTCCTCGTCTAGCCAGGTCCACTGCCTGGCGCCGAACTCGGCGTCGACCCTGGAGCGCACCCTGGCCAACGCCCCCATAAGCTGACTGCGGGCGGTTATCACGTCCACCCGCTCGCCGAAAGGCTTACGCCCCTCGTAATCCGAAGACGGTGTCCGCTCCACCGAGCTCTCCCCCTTGCCCGACGACGTCGGCGAATTCAAGCCGGGCCCAACAGGCCCGCAGGCGCATAAGGCCCAGCATGCAGCTGCCGCGGCAACCGCCCGTGCGACCGCACCCATGTCAATGAGCCTTTCCAACAACAACATGAAGCATTCACCCGATTCCAGTCGATGGCGAGGCCGCCGGCGTCGGCGACCCGGGCTCCGGAGGATCCGCGGCGGTCCTGGGCTTGCGACCCGGCGGCGCGGGGCGGCAGCCGGTCATGTAATCCATCCCGAAGGAGTCGTTGTCTTCGACCGAAGCACCAACATAACCGCCGTCCTGGGTGTTGTAGATGTAGACTGCACGACTATTGTCGTTGGATACGTCGATGACCTCCGTGAAACCGAAAGGAGCGACCTCCTCCTTGACAATGGCAAGCAAGCGCGGCCACGCATCATTCGAAAAACCAGAGGCGATCCCCTGCCGAACACGATCAAGATAACCGCCCTCGTGTATATCGTCGCACGGGTCGTAAAGCTTGTTCGGGTCCTCGTCTAGCCAGGTCCACTGCCTGGCGCCGAACTCGGCGTCGACCCTGGAGCGCACCCTGGCCAACGCCCCCATAAGCTGACTGCGGGCGGTTATCACGTCCACCCGCTCGCCGAAAGGCTTACGCCCCTCGTAATCCGAAGACGGTGTCCGCTCCACCGAGCTCTCCCCCTTGCCCGACGACGTCGGCGAATTCAAGCCGGGCCCAACAGGCCCGCAGGCGCATAAGGCCCAGCATGCAGCTGCCGCGGCAACCGCCCGTGCGACCGCACCCATGTCAATGAGCCTTTCCAGCAACAGCGGCCTCGTAGGCCCTGTCTACCTCGTCGGCTTTCTTGCGCGCATTGCGAACCTGGACCTTGCACTCCTCGAGGTGTTCCTCGCGTTCCTTTTTGTCATCCTCATGGTCGGTGTCCCATGGGCTGGTTAAGTCGCCGAAGCTCTTTCTGATCGGATTTAGATCGGTCACCATGGTTCCGTCGGCAGGGATCTTGAATCCGAAATGGCTGGCGCGAGACTCGGCTTCCATAACCATGGTTGAAACATTGCCCAAACCTTCCTGCGCCTCCGCAGTGACCTTTATTAGCTCACCAATGTTTTTCAGCAGCTGCGGAGAAACTTTCACTTTTGACATTGTTCACCCTTTCACGTGCCGACAATGACGTCACGCATGCGCTTTTTATTAGGCGTGAGTCACTGTTGGAAGTTGCGACCATTACAGCACAACACCCTATCACTCGGTAAACCCAATTGGCGGTCCGCATCGCGGAACCGCCTTCCAAAGCTACGCAATGGTGTCGAATGATGCCGCTATGTAATTGTGATATATAACACACCCTTGTGGAACTTCATTGTCTTCGCTTTCAATCACGATCCGCTGCGAACAAAACCAGCCCGCACCCCGAAACAGACCGCGATCATGAGGAAATCAAAGGCCTTCGGCAAGGTCGAACATGCGGCCCATGGGCGGCGCGACAAGCTTGGCCGAAGTCCGGCTTCAGCTCAGACTTCTGATTTCGGTCATGCCGTCCGCCGCCCAGATCTCAGTGCTTGCCTTTTCAGTTTTCCAATCTGCTTCAAGCCAAGCACGCTAGCACGTCCACGCGATTATCGCCGCTCCTCCGCTCGGAACATGGACGGTTTCATCCGATTCGATCGGCCTGCCGTCGGGAATTTCGACGGGCACAGTCGCGGCCGTATGCACGACCTCGATCGTTCTCACCGCCTCGGCCGCCCGCGAAGATTCGCTCGTCTTCAATGGCACGCTCACGTCCTCGCGGCCGTGATTGGTGGCCACAAGGATCCCGCCGCGCGGACCGCGCAGGACGCCCCGCGCGAGCTGCGGAGAATCGAGGTCGACCGGCGGCTCAATCCCGGCAAGGTCGCGCACGAGCCTGTAGACGCGCCACAGGCCGTCGGCGTCGCCGTGGGCGTCGGCGATTTCGGCGGCGAGAAGCTCGATCGGATAGGCGCATACGACGACGGCTCCCCGGCCGCGCCGGGCCACGGTCAGCGCGGGCAGGCCGGCGGCGTCGGTCGCCACCGTTCTCGCGTCGACCACGTCCAGCTCCACGCCCCGCAGATGCAGATCGTTGGCCGCCCCGCCCGCCCTGGCGGCGGCCGGCAGCTCGACCGAGACGACGTCGCCCGCTTCCAGGCCCGCGAAAGGCTCGACGGCGGTCAGCTCCAGGCGGTCCGTTGCGACGGCCCGGTCGGCTATGCGCACGCCCGCGAATTCCGCGAGCTCGGGGATTGCCGTCTCCGCGGAGCACGAAAGATAGAGGACGCCGCCGGCTTCGACGTAGTCGAGCGCTCCTTGCCAGAAGGACGTGCGCATATGCAAAAGGGACGACGTCGTCGAGGTAAGCGGCGCGGGAAGCAGGGCGACGGGCGTCGCGGGCCACGAATCGTCAAGCTTTTCGCGGGGAAACTGACAGGGCAGCCCGGCGCGGGAGGCGAAGACGTAGGAGTTGAGCCACCCGCGCACCAGCGGCTTGACGTCGCGGGCGGGCTCCCATGCCTTTTCGGCCGGGGCGTACGGCCCCGAGGGCGCGTCGTCCAAACCGTAGGAGGCGCGGTCGTAGGGCTTGACGTACTCGTGCGGCACGGGAATCGACGCGGGCGTCCAGGGACCGTCACCCGCCAGGCCCTCGAGGTCAAGGGCCTCGGTCACTCGCGCGAGCTCGCTCTGAACGCGGGCGCGGGGGCGTGCCTTGCCTTCGGCGTCGAGCAGCCCGAATTGCGTCTCGTGGGGCATGCGCACGTATGGTGCGCGGCGGTAGGCGGCGGGTTCGGCGTCGATCCAGCACCACGCGTAGAAGCCGATCGCCCCGGCCCCCAGGGAGGACCAGCACACGAGCCTGTCGTAGTCGGCGATCGCCTCGGGCGCGAACTGGGTGCTGGAGGCCCCGAATTCGTGGACCATAACCGATTTTCCGGCACCGCGGGCGAGGGCGGTCTCGAACGCCCCCGCCATGCTCATCCGCCGCGAGCCCAGACGGTCGGCATACAGCTCCGGCGAGTAGATCGGGTAGGGATGCACGCACGCGAAGTCGAGGGCGTCGGCGACGACGTCGGCCCGGAACGGTCCGCCGTCGACCTCCTGGGAGGCCGTGCCGATGGTCACGAGGCAGCCGGGGTGGTTCGCGCGGATCGCCTGAGTCAGGGCCGCGGTCCATTCGACGGCGTGTTCGTCGTCGGTGGTTTCGCCGTGGATCCAGAACGGCGGCTCGTCGGTGAGGTCCCACGCGATCAGCTCGGGGCGGCTCGCCCACCTGCGGGCCAGCTGCGCGGCGTGGGCGGCCTGGAGTTTGACGAGTTCGGGGTCGGTATGCGGGTTGACGCCGCTCGCCCACGGAAGGTCCCAGTAGGCGTCGCCGACCTCGCCGCCCACGAAAAGGGCCGGGTGAAGCGTGATTCCATGGGCCTTCGCCGCATCGAAGACTCGGTCGAGGACGGCCAGGTGCGCCTCGTCGAGGCGGCCGCGTTCGGGCTCGACGGCCGCCCACAGCAGATCGATGCGGGCGCTCGTCAAACCGTGCTCGGCCATCTGGGCGAAGGCCCGGTCAAAGGCCTCGGGGCCTTCGCGCCACGGCCAGTCCGGCCCCGACGGCGGCACGACGTGCGCGCCCACCGGGATATGCGGCTTTCCGCAGGCGTACATGAAGTGCCTGCCCATGGAGAAAGCCGAGGCCCCTGAAGATACCGCCGCGGCCGACTTCCGGTCGAGTCCCTGCGCGACCGCTTCCCCTTCGATTCGCGGCAAGCCAGGTTCCTTTTCCTCCGGCTCCCTTCCCGCCCCCTGCGCGGCCGAATCCGGCTCGACTACCCGCGCGGCCGAATCCGGCTCAAGTCGGGGTCCGCGTCCTCCCGGCGAAGCGCTCTGCGGCCCCTCGCCTCGATGCCCGCCTCGGCTCATTCGCATGTCGTCACCTTCGCTCCGACGTTGAACACTCCCGGCGTTGCGGAGTTCTGCGACGCCTTCGCCCAAGCCGCCAGCAACAGGGGGATTGCTGCACAGCCGGCGTCGAGCAGCGGCGCAGTGCTGGAAAACAGATAGTCGACGGTCAGGCCGGAAGCGGCGACGACGTCGGTTCCCACAACCGTCACCGACGCGCCTTTCGCTTCGAGTTCGCCGCGCAGGCGCGCGTCCAAAGCCGCCTGCGTCGGTTCGAGGCTGACGAGCACGACGCCGAGGCCAGGCGCGGCCAGCTCGAGGGGGCCGTGCCGGAATTCTGCGGCGTCCATCGAATGGGCGGGGACGTGCGCGGATTCCTTGAGGACGAGCGCGTTGAGCTCGGCGGTTGCGATGGCGACGCCGCGGCCGAGCACCATGAGGGCCTGCGGAGATTCGTCGATGGCGGCCGCGAGCTTCCGCCCGATCGCCTCGGCGCCGTCGGCCCACTCGCGAAGGCCCGCCGCGGCCTTTTCGGCGAGCGCCTGCGCGGAGGAGAGAATCGAGGCGACGGACTCGCCGCCGGTCAGGACTTCAGCGAGGACGTGCATGGCAAGCATCGTCGAGACGTACGTTTTGCTGGAGGGCCCGCGCTCGTCGCCCGCGCCGAGGTCGATGGACACCGCGGCCTCTTCGGCGAGGGGGCTTTGCGGCCCGTTCGTGACGGCGACCAGCGGGACGCCCTCTTTTTTGCGGAGCTCCGCCGCCATGCGCACCGCCTCGATGCTTTCACCCGACTGGCTCACAGCCACAACCGCCGAATCCGGGGCCAAGGCGTTCATCCGGTAGTGCAAAAGCTCGGCCGTGTGGATAGTGTTGGCCTCCACGCCGCGGCGCCCGAGGACGCTGGCCAGCGCGGTCACGGCGTCGGCCGAGCTGCCCATTCCCGTGAGAACCAAGCGGCGCCCGCCGAGCAGGGTGCGCACCTGCTCGAATTTGTCCGCCTGCTCGCCCAAGGTGCGCGCCGTGCCCAGCAGCGCGCTCGGGCTCTCGCAGATTTCCGTGAGAAAGAGATCCCTTCCGGCGGGTGCTCCGAAGGCCGCGGAATCGCGCTCGGCCGCGCGGGAAGAATCGTGTGTGGTAGCCATATTTATCCTTTTGTTGAGCCGGCCGTCAGGCCGTCGATGAATTTCCGTTGCGCCACGATGAAAATGACGATCATTGGAACGGCAGTGACGACGGCGCCCGCCATTGTTCCCGGCCAGTCCACTGTGTTCTTGCGGGCAAGAAGGGCCAGGCCGACGGGCAGCGTACGCGTCGATTCGGAGTTCGAGACGAGGAGCGGCCACAGGAAGTCGTTCCATGCCCCGAGGAAGGTGAAGACTGTCAAGGTTGCGATTCCCGGCGCCGCAAGCGGCAGCACGATGCGCCGCAGGATCTGGAACTCCGACGCCCCGTCCAAGCGCGCCGCCTCCAGAATCGAGTCGGGTATGGAAGCGAAGAACTGCCGCATGAGGAAGATGCCGAAAACCTGGACGGCGCCCGGCGCGATTATTCCGGAAAGCGTGTCGAGGCCCAGGAAGGGAACCCAGTCGTGGAGCCACACCATCATCCTGTAGAGAGGGATGAGGTTGACCTGCATCGGGATCATCATCGTCACCATGAGCAGGCCGAACAGGAACGACCGCCCCGGGAAGGGAAGCTTCGCGAAGGCGTAGGCCGCCAGCGAATCGAAGACGACGTTGAGAATCACCACGACGACGGCGACGATCACCGAATTGAGGAAGTACCGGAAGAACGGCTGGTCCGTGAAAATCCGCTCGTAGGCCTTGGTCGACGCCGGGTCGGGCACGAGTCCCGTGCCCGGGGCGAACACGTCCCGGCTCCGTTTGAACGACGTCGAAAGCGTCCACAGCCAGGGGATCGTCATAAGCACGCTGAAAACTGTGAGGCAGGCGTACGTCAGGACGCGCCGCTTCGTCGTCGGCCGAAGGCGTTTGGCCCACGACATCGAGCTCTTCTTTTCCGCAGGCTTCTTGTCGGAGCGCTTCTTTTCCGCGGGCTTCCTTGCGGAGGCGTCCGCCGTCTTTTTTCCTGAAGCCTCCTTTGCTGAAGCCCCTTTTGCGGAGGCTTCTGCCGCGGCCCCTTTTGCCGCAGCGCCTTTCTCAGCGGAGTCTCGCGCGTCGGGCGTGTCAGCGCCCTTCGCCACGGCTTTGCCCGTCATGAGGGCCTCCTTTCAAGCCTCATCTGAAGCGCAGACGCCGCGGCCAGGAAGATCACCAGGAGATACGCGGCCGCGGACGCATGGCCCAAGTCCAGCCGATGGAATTTCTCGACGAGGTAGTAGACCACGGTCATCGTCGAGTCTGCGGGCCCGCCTCTGGTCATGACATAAACCTGGTCGTACACCTGGAACGCGCCGATGATTCCGACGACGTAGACGAATAGGAGCGCGGGCCGCAACGCTGGCAGGGTGACGGCCCGGAAGGTTCGCCACGGCCCGGCGCCGTCGACGGCGGCCGCCTCGTACCTCTCGCGAGGGATTCCCTGCAGCGCAGCGAGGAGGATGATCGTCTCGAAGCCGAACCCCTGCCAGATGCTCGCGGCGCACACGGCCAGCAAGGCCGTGTCCGGGTCGGAGAGCCACTGGCGCCCCTCTCCCCCGAAGAATTCGATGGCGCGGTTGATCAGCCCGTCGTCGTTCAGGAGCATCTTCCACATCGTCGAGACGACCACCAGGGACATCGTCACGGGGAGGAAGAACGCGGCGCGGAAGAGTGCCTGGCCGACGCGCGCTCGATTGAGCAGGAGCGCCGAAACCAGCCCGAGGAGCGGACCGATGGTCATCGTCACGAGGGCGAAGATCGCCGTGTTTCCTGCGGCGGTTCGGAACTGGTCGTCGGCGAAGAGGTCGGAGTAGTTGTCGAGGCCGACGAACTTCGGGTCGGTCACGCCGTTGTACTTTGTGAAGCTCCACCACAGCGAGAAAGCCATGGGGAGGAAGAAGAAAACGGCAGTAAGGATCATGGCCGGGGCCACGAAGACGTACCCCGCCCGGCGCTGCCGCCTTTCCATGGGCGATTTCTTCGTGGACGATCGGCGTTTGGAGGCCGCCTTGCGGCTTCGGGCGCTCGCGCCGCTTTCCGCGTTCGCGGCCTCGGTCTCTACCGCGGCGTCTGCTGCGTCAACCATTTTGTCACCCCTTTCGCTTCGGGTTCCGCCTTGAGGGAGTCCAAGTGCGCGGATGCGCGACGTCGCCCGCGTTTCGCCGGCGGCGGCGCGATCGTAGCCGTGCGTGATTGCTGCGCCGCGCCGCCTGCCGCGTCATTGGCGAAGAGCTTCATCGGTTTTCTTCGCTGCATCTTCTAGGGCCCCCTTGGGGGTTTTCCGGCCTCTGATCGCAGAGGCGACCGCTTTGGTGATCTCCTGGTCGATGTCGGGCCACCCGGCGACGTACGGGAACGGCGTCGCCGTGGCCATGGCCTTTTCGAACACCTCGAAGGGCTTTTGCCCGCCGAAGAAGGGATCGGGCTGGGATAGCTTGGGCGATTTGAGCGCGGCCTTCGTGGCGGGAGCGGCCCCCGCCTTGGTGTAAACGAGCTCTTGCTGCTCGGGTGTGAGCATGAATTGCATGAGGCTCCATGCCTTCTTCGGGTTCTTCGCGCTGGCCGGAATCACCAGGCCGGTGCCGCCAAGGTACGAGCCGGGCTTTTTGGCGAAGGGCGCCGGCGCCACGGCCCACTTTCCGGCTTGGCCGGGGACGCCGTCCTTGAGCACTCCCATCATGTAGGGGCCGTTGAGGAACATCCCGATGCGTTCGTCCGAGATTCCAGGCAGACCCGTGGAGTCGCCTTGCGAGTCGTCCCACAGCAGGCCGCCGCTGTCGAGCAGCTTCTTCATGTACTCCATCGCCTGGACGCCTTCGGGAGACGTGAACGCCGCCTTCTTTCCGGACTTGTCGACGATCGACCCGCCGTTTTGGAAGAGGAACTGGGAGTACTGGAAGGTGTCTGGGCGCACCTGTATCTGGTACTTGTCGGCTTTGCCGTCGCCGTTGGAGTCTTCGGCCATGGCCTTGGAGACCTCGACGAGCTCGTCCCACGTAGTGGGAACCTTGAGCCCCTTGGCTTCCAGGATGTCCTTCCTGTAGTAGAGGGCGTAGGCGTCGAAGTCGTATGCCAGGGCGATCTTGTGGCCCTTGTAGGTCATGGCGTCGACGGCGCCCTTGGTGTACTGGGAGTCGATGGACGCGCCGTTGAGTTTTTCGCCCGAGATTTCGGACAGGTCGGACAAAAGGTCTTGGGAGGCGTAGGTCGGCACCCACGTCATGTCGATCGTGGCCAGGTCGGGCGCCGAGTTCGACGAGAAAGCGGTCGACAGCTTCTCCTGGAAGGTGTCGTAGTCATAGACCTGGTAATCGACTTTGATTCCCGGGTGCTTCTTCTTGTACGCCTCGATGGCGGGTTTCACCGGCGTCGCCGAGCCGTAGTAGTCCCAGACGACGATCGTGTTCGCGTCGGCGTCGTCGCTCGAACAGGCGGCGAGGCTCGTGCCCGCCATTGCACATGCGGCGATCATCGCCGTTGCGATCGCCCGTTTGCTGTGTCTCCTCATGTTCGCTCCAGCTGGTTGAGGTGATTGGGAGGAAGGGCATGGTCAGGCGCTCGGCGCGGGAGGCTCGCTCGAACGCCGCATCGACGGTTCGCGGACGGCGATGCGGGCACGGTGCGGAGTTCCCTTTTCATACGCTTCGCGGCCTGGCGACGTCGATGTGGTACTTCGCCCGACTGCCCTTCACAACTGTGCGACAGTATTCGATCGGACGCCCATCGACGTTGCGTGAGATGAGTCTGATCAGGAGCACGGGCTCACTGCGCTCCTGCTTGAGCAACGCGGCTTCTCTGGCGCTCGGCAGGGCGGGCTGGATCGTTTGATGCCCGCTGACGAGGTCGACGCCGAAGCGCTGAGAAAGGTGCGTGTAGAGGGATGAGGACCCGAGATCCAGGGAAAGGAGCCCGGGAAAGAGGTATTCGGGAAGGAAGACGTGTTCGAGGAGCAACGGCTCGTCGCCGGCGATGCGCAGGCGCTCGATCGAGTAGACCGGAAGCCCCGAGGCGATGCCGAGCCGGTCCGCCGTCGACGGCGTCGATTCGGTGACTTCCTGGGTCAAAACGATCGTGCGCGGCTCCAGGCCGCGGACGGCCATCTCCGCCGTGAAGCTCGTCAGCTCGGCGAGCTGGCGCTCCACCGGGCTTTCGCTGACGAAGGTCCCGCGCCCGCGGACGCGATAGATCTGGCCTTCGCGGACGAGCTCGTCCAGAGCGCGCCGCACCGTGACGAGGCTGCACCCGTAAAACTCTCCGAGTTCGCGCTCCGTCGGGAGGCGATCCCCCGATTTCCACCGCCCGCCGTCGATTTCCCGGCGCAGAGCGCTGTATACCTGGTGGTAAAGGGGCACGGGGCCCCTGACGAGGGCGGCGCCAGGCGTGTTCGAGGGCGCGTTCGTGCCGACGCGCGCATCGGCTTCACCCACGTGGGCATCGGCTTCGGCCGGATGCCCATCGGCTTCGGCGTCAGGCACGCGGGAGTCGATCGTCTCCTGCGCCATAGCGTCACCTCTCAGGTTTTCCACGATTCATTATAATGTTATACTTAAGTATGGTCGCGCAAGGAGAACCTGTCAACACGTTTGAACAATCCGTCGGGCGCCCCGCCGAAGCTCAGAAGTCCGACGCCCCGAAATCCGCAGGGCAATCAGCTGAACAACCCGCCGTTGCACCCTCGTCGCCGCGCGTCAGCGCAACGAACGCCGACGCCTCCCATTGCATCGGAACCCTCGACATCGGCGGGACGTGGATTCGCGCCGCCATCGTCACGCCCGCCGGGGAGATCCTCGTCAGGAGCCGGCGGCCCTTGCCGACGTCGGAAGGCGGACGGGCCGTCGTCGACACGTGCCTCGACGCCCTCGGCGAGGCGCGAATGAGAACCGGATGCCACACCCTTGAAAGGATCGGGGTGAGCGTGACCGGGCCGGTCGACCCGCGCACGGGCAAGCTTTTCACGCCGCCGAACACCGGGCCCGTCCTCGCCGGGCTAGAGCTGGGCGAGGCGCTTTCGCGGGCCGCCTGCCTAGAGGTGCGCGTGGACCGCGACACGAACGCGGCAGCACTCGGCGAGCACCGCTGCGGCAGCGCGCGCGGCACGGCGAACTTCGTCTTCATCACGGTTTCCACCGGCGTGGGCGGCGCCGTCATGCTTGACGGCCGCCTGATTCGCGGGGCCGACGGCGTCGCCGGGGAGATCGG